>Ga0265298_10003957_pt1 | contig 19185 bp, 12 predicted proteins | sample AusTroGonzalo_MG_3_FD_193486 | JGI IMG/M metagenome (GOLD analysis project Ga0265298, IMG submission 193486) | Bovine rumen microbial communities from tropical cattle in Woodstock, Queensland, Australia - Gonzalo_01 | ecosystem: Host-associated > Mammals > Digestive system > Stomach > Rumen ... | reverse complement strand
GGAGAGCGTGCATATATGCTCTGTATGCAGGGTGTCCCGTCTTGTGAACTGCTCCAGGCGCTATGTGATGACTGCAGCCAAAAACTTATTCTCCTGGGATTGGAGGATGATGCGGCTCTACAGTTGCAGCAGAATGCATGCCATGAGGGCATCAGCATCAATGTGGAGTCTGTGCGTGACCAATATGATTATATTTATAAGCGTTCTGATCTGGCATCGTTACAGGGAGGTAAACTCAAGGCCAAGCGTAACCATGTGAACCGTTTCAATATCCTGTATTCCGGTTTTGAGTATCGGCCCCTTACGCCTGAAATGTTTGATGAATGCCGCAGGGTGGTTGCTTTGTGGCAGGATGAGAAGGAGCATGAGAACCCTTCATGGGGTGATACGTTGCAGGCGGAGCATGATGTGATGGAGACCATATTTGCACATTGGGATGAACTGGGCATGCTGGGCGGCAGCATCTATGTGGATGGCCGGATGGTGGCGTTCACGTATGGATCGGCCGTAACCAATGACACGTTTGACGTTTGTGTGGAGAAGGCTGACCGCAATGTAGAAGGTGCTTTCAGCGTTATCAACCAGCAGTTCTGCGCCCATCTGCCGGAGCAGTTTACCTATGTGAACCGTGAGGAGGATATGGGGCTTGAGGGGCTGCGAAAGGCAAAACTGTCTTATCACCCCGAGATGCTGCTTACATATAATGTGGTAACCCTGAATTCGTCTTATACGTTGCAAAGAATGACACCGGCCGATACCCCGCTAACCGTTGATTGGATTACCCGGCAGTACGGATTTGACCGCGATGAGGTTGAGGGGTGGGTCAGGGACCTTCATTTCAACTGGCCTCTGAGTGTAAAGGCGGTTGATGATAGAGGCAATGTGATAGGACTGCTCAATATGAGCGATTACCGGATTGAAGAGGAAACCGTTCAGATCCAAAAGGATAATCCGGAACTTCTGGCCAAGCTGAACAGCCTGCGTTATACGGCCGTGTTCTCATTCATAGTACGTGAAGACTATCGCGGGACACGTCTCAACTACGATATGCTGATGGAAATCATGCCTGAGCTAAAGGCCAACTACGACTTCATTTTCATACCTGTCCTGCATCGACTTAAAACACACGGGTACTGGCAGCGCTGGGGTGCCACTGAGTTCTACCGCGACTCAGAATGCGTGTATTACCAGCTGAAAATGTGAAAAAGGGGACAGTCCCCTTTTCCACATTTTACTTTGGCTTTCAGCCCAAGATAGGCTGCGCCTCGGGATAAAAAATGAGTAAACTCTTTTTTTCTCCTCTCGGCTTGCTCTATCTTTGTATCAGATTTTTACTGATTATGCGAAAGGACTTTTTATTGATAGCTCTGCTGTTGTGTTTTGGTTGCAGTTCCGGTAAAGTAAAGGACGGCAGCTTTAAGGATACTGTTTTTGACCGCACCGTTCAGATTATGTTCACTCCCGGCGGAGCTCAGGTTATCGGTGATGATAACAACACCGTAAAAGTGGAGGGTAATCACGTAACAGTGAAAAACACTTCAGCTCAGAAGGTTTTATATGAATTGAGTGGCGCCGCCCAAGATGGTTCCCTCAAATTGTACAGTTCCGCAAAGCAGGCAATTGTGCTTAATGGAGTTGAGCTGACCAATCCTAAAGGTGCTGCCATAAACAACCAAGGCCGTAAAAAGTGTTATGTGGTTGTCAACGGCAACAATACTCTTACAGACGGAACAACATATTCACGTACTCCCGATGGAGAAGATGAGAAAGCCGCCTTTTTCAGTGAAGGCCAGCTGGTGTTCAGCGGAGAGGGTAACCTGACTGTGAACGCAAAAGGCAAATCCGGCATAGTAAGTGATGATTATGTGGCATTCACAGAAGAGCCTGTCATAAATGTGATCTCAACGGCCGGTAACGGAATACGCGGAAAGAAAGCGGTAGTGATATCGGGTGGCAATATCGGCATAATGGTTTCGGCCGATATGAAAAAGGGCATTGTGTCCGATTCACTGGTGCGCATTAGCGGCGGAAACACTATAATAAATGTTACAGGTTCAGCAGCACAAGACGATAAGGACTCAGATTATAAAGGAACTGCAGGCATAAAGGCCGACCAGATGTTTGAGATGAACGGAGGCGTTCTTGGCATAACAAGCTGGGGTACGGGCTGTAAAGGTATAAGCGGTGATAATAAAGCATGTTTCAACGGCGGGAGAGTCTGCATAAACACATTAGGTGCCGGTTATGGCTCATCTCAGGGCTGGCGTATGGGACCGCCTCAGATGGGGCAGAACAACAGCGTTTCATCAAAAGGCATAAAGTTTGACGGCGATATTACGTTCACGGGTGGCTGCGTAACTGTGGCTTGTGCATCGGCCGAGGCTATTGAATCAAAAGGTGTTATTGTGGTAAGTGGCGGAGAAGTCTATGGTTACTCAGCTACTGATGATGCCATAAACTCAAAAGGAACGTTTACTATTGAGGGCGGCCGGGTGTGCGGTTATTCACTCCGTAATGATGGACTGGATGCCAACGGTGACTTCTATATAAGAGGCGGACTGGTATATGCCATTGGAACAGGAATGCCTGAGATGGCTATCGATGCCAACACAGAGGGCGGTCACAGACTCTATGTAGAGGGTGGAACCATTATGACCATAGGCGGCCTGGAAGGAGGCGCTAGCTTGGCTCAGAACTGCTGGCAGTCATCTTCATGGAACAGGAACACATGGTATTCATTGACTGTGGGTAATGAGGTGATTGCATTCAAGACTCCTGCACAGGGCGGTACACCGATGGTCGTATCCGGAGCAACAGAACCGGAGCTTAAACAAGGTGTCAATGTTAGCGGCGGCACAAGCCTGTTGGGAGGAATGGTTGTAACGGGAGGCGCAGTTAGTGGCGGTAACAGGGTGGAACTCTCATCATATTCAAGCGGATTCGGATTTGGTGGACCCGGCGGTCCCGGCGGCGGGTTTGGTCCTGGAGGCCCGGGAGGCGGGTTCGGTGGACCTGGCGGAGATTTTGGCGGCCCAGGTGGTGGCAGACCCGGAGGCTGGTAAAAATGTGAAAAAGGGGACTGTCCCCTTTTTCACATTATTGCATATCCCATCGGTTACAATAGGGCTCAAGTATTTTGTGAGAAATCTGTAGTTCTGTGGCAGTCTTGCGCCAGTCTTTGATGACGTTGCGAACCTGCTCTATGATTTCTGCAGCCTCCTGCTGCGCAATCATATAGCTGCCTGAAGCCTGGAGTAGGGCAGTGACATCTGACTGATCGGTATATTGGTCTATAAGCAGACACTGATGTGTCTTGACTCCCGGGTTTATGTCATACGCCGGTGATAGCGTCCAGCCCTTTGGGGTAAGCAGGAAACCGTGGTTGCGAAAGTGGTCGTCGGTATTGCCAAACATCACATTGAATGCCACTCTACGGTATAGTTCCCTGAGGTTCTGCTGGACATCTACACATCCCTGAAGGATGAAATCAACGATGTCTAAATAGCCATTACCAGTATTGCTACCTGCACCATCCTCTAAACCAAGCAATGACATAGCAGAAGCAAAGTGAATGCGCTTGCCTTCAGCGGTTCTGTCAAAACGCTCAGAGAGCAACAGGTTGCGGTCTTTTGAAATCCTGATTGTACGCGTATTGGCCACATTGATGCCAGCAGCGGCTGCCAGTCTGTGCGAGAAGTGCTCTATGAGTTCCGTATTCTCCAAATCCTTCTTTGATGGGAACTTGGCTACATATAGCTTGCCATCGTTGTCAATTACATTGGCCTTTGGACGTGCGCCGCCAAGCGATGTTCCCGGATCAATCAGTTGGTCAAGCCAACGTTGCTCCGGCAGTTCGTTACGTTCTTCGGCCAACTCTATCTCTTGACAAGCATCACAGAGGGCTCGCAGACTCTCAATGGGAGGAACAAGGTACTTTGTGTAGACGTTTATATAGCCATCACTATCCTGGTCTTTGTAGCGGATGCCACCCATGCGAGTGAAATCCTCAATGCCCGTGAGGTAGTCATAGTTGGTGAGCGCGCGCACTGGTCTTCCTTCAGCTTGCGCCTTAAGGCGTTCCCTACGGTCTAGTAACAACCGCCCCCAACGGTCGGGAAAAGAATCTTTGACAAAACCAAACACACTATCCGTGCCACGAGGATGTTGCAATGATGGGATATTCATCAAGTCACCACTCAACATGATGCCCCCATGCTGTTTGAGCCATTCATGCGAATACTCAAAGACAAAATGATCATTGCCTCGAACACGTTCGTAGCCCAAGGTGCCAATCTCCTGCGGAGCAGCAAGGAAATCAAAATCTGCGTAAACCGTTATTTTTTTCATTTGTGTAGCAATTCTGCATCCTGAAGCTGACGACCCAGGGCGTCATCGGCGGCCAGCAGTGAGATGTCCTTTTCCAGATTCAGCGCAAAGAGCACACGCGCATAAATACCCATGGAAACCGTTGGGTCACCATGCTCCACTTTTGAAACGGTCAAGCGTGTCACCGTTGCCCTGTCTGCTATGTCCTGCATAGACAGGTGTCTGCGCTTACGTGCCAGCATAATCTGCTCTCCCATGAGCTGCAACTGCTGCGTCAATGCTCTTGGCATAGTCTTTCCGAATGTGTTCTTTCCCATAATTGTATTTTATCGGGTACAAAGATAATCAAAAATGTTTATTATAACAAACATTTTATATATGGATTCTTTCTCAAGAGGTTTTTTACCAGCTGCATGGGTTGTGGATCCATTATGAAAATGTGAAAAAGGGGACTGTCCCCTTTTTCACATTATTTTATCTCTTGGCCTTGGATGGTGTAAGTTATTTCACCACTTTGGATGAGGATTTGGTTGTCGCGGAGGACTTTTATGGTCATTGGTAACGGTTCATTGGTGATTGGGCCAACGGTCATTTCCTCATCGGGCTGGATATCCCGAACGGGACGGATGGGACAGCCATAAGCACGAATGGCATCAATAACACTTGGGGCGGATGTAGAGGAAATCATCAGTACTCTCGCTGTACTATTGTCTGTGGTGAAATCGCCTGTCCAATAGAAAGCCGTTCCAATACCTTGCGCTATCATTTTCCTGCCATAACGGTAGCCTGTTGCGGGCAGGAATACGGCTCCGGCATTTTCCAGTTGCTCCCATTCAGCGAGCGAGAAGACATTTGTTGTCAGATTGTTTGGATTGGCTACGAACTCCACCGTACTTGGGCATTGCCATTCATCCGGCAGCAATATATAGCCCTGAACATCGTTCACAACAGCCTGTCCCCGGAGGTTGGCGGCATTGGGGCGTGTATTGAGCAGGTATTCCCATTCTGCTTTAGACATCAATCTCCAGGTCTTGTCACCGGCATTGAGTAACTCATTGACAGCCAGCCAATCGTAATCTGTTCCGGCAATTGTGCGTGTTATTCCCGGTGCGACGCTATAGTCCGCCACGTTCGTGGATGTTTCCCAAGGCATGCCTGCCTCAAGGCTTTCACTGGTAGCAAAGCCGAATAGGTCTATCCAGCCATTATACTCGGATGAGGCTTGTGTATTCAGTTTGCCCCGCATATCAAATTGGTTGTTGGACAGAGCCCATACATCATCATCGGCATTGTACCGCAAGTTTCCTTGTGCAAAAGCCACCTTTTTATTTTCTGCCACAGAGAAAGCACCTTTCAACGTCCTCACTTCCGGCACTTGTATCTCCACGTATTGTGCTGTCACGACCATGTCTGCCTGCACGTCGCTGAAGTTCACATCCCAGCCGGCGAACTCATATCCTTCCCGTTCCGTGATATCCGGCGCGGTGGCATCCTCCCCTATGTTTACTTGCTCCGTTTTGAGCAGATGACCGTCATAGTCTTGGAAAGTGACTGTATAAACTGGAAGCATTTCCTCAATATTGAAGTATTCCCATTTGTTAGCAGTCCCATAAGCATTCAGCGAACCATAAGGGACATAGACTGTTTTATTTGCTAACTGCTCATTGCTCCAAGAATCGAAATAACCACTATTGGGTAGCGAGAGCGGAATTTTGGAATAATTGTAAATGGTTTGCAGATTCCCGCAGTAGGAGCTGCAGAAGCCGCTTGCGAGATAACACAACGTACTCGGAAGACTTAATATTTGTAGAGCGAACATGTAGTCAATCGCGCCCGTGCAAATACACTGTACTCCTTCCGGTATATACAGTTGGGTGATATACTGGTCTTGGCTAAACGCATTCGAAGCGATAAGGCGTGTGCCTTCTTTCACATGGTAGGGACCAAAGATATAGTCTTTCTCATGGTACAACAGACAGCCGTCGTAATAGACCGCACCTTGCTCGTCCATATAAGTCGTAAAGATAACACTGTTCTTGAATGCCAAATTGGACAAACGTTTCAAAGTGGCAGGGATATTGATCTCATACACATTCGTGTGCTCGAATGCGTATGCATGAATCTCATCCATTATCTCAGGTAGATTAATCTTGGTGATATTCTTACTGTTCGCAAAAGCAGAAGGACCTACCATATTGACCTTATACACCGCATCTTGGTACATGATTTTGTCTTCAACGGTGATTTCTCCTATGAGGTCTTTGTAGTTGTTTTCATCGTTTGATTCGTACGTCACGTATGCGGTAAAGTCTTCTTGGAGTTGGTAGTAGAGGCCGTTGTATTGTATTTTTTCGTTCACACCTTTCTCCTGAATTTTGGCAAATCTTCTCCATCCGGTAGCTGTCTCATACAAGCTTTTACTGTCATACGGCACGTAGAGGATACATTTATCTAAACTTATAGCGCCAAAAGTTGTATCTTGGGCGGCCGGTGGTTCCTGACGCAAGGATTTAATGGAAGCCAGCTTTGTGTCAAAGGCAAATACACCATACCCCATTGTTGTAAGACTACTCGGAAGAGTGATTGTTTTCAGCAAATAACATGCCGCAAAAGCAAAATCTTGTATTTCTGTTATACCCTCCGGCAATTGCACGTTTGTTAACGTTTGGCAACTTGCAAAACAATTTTTTGGAATCACTTTCACTCCGGAGGGGATAGTGACAGAAGTTATAGATTGGCATAAATAAAACGCATCTATGCCTAGCTCGGTCAATGTGGCCGGCAGGTTAATGTCTTTGAGTTTAAAACAATCTCCGAATGCAAAATCCCCGATTTTCGTCAGCGAAGAAGGAAAAGTAACCGTTTGAAGATTGGGACATGCTTGGCATAACTGCTTCGGTATTTCCTCAATGGTGTTAGGAAATACAATAGAAGTAATGTCATCGCACCCCATAAACGCTCTTTTCTCAATTTTAGTGACTGTATAGGTGTATCCTTCATAGTTCACAAAAGAAGGAATATTGACTACTCCCGACAATTTTTTATTGTCGACATGCTCAATTACTTTCGCCGTAAAGTCATCGTGAAACTCGTAATAAAGACCATCTATTTTGGTGTCATCGGTAGGAACTGGCACCTCTCCCGGCACCAATATCTGTCCGAATTCTTTCCAGACATCGGCAGCCCGATAAGCAGCTCTACAGCCTTGTGGCACGTAAAGTACGCAATTTGCCAAATCCACACCGTCAAATACAGTCCGGCTAATGATTGGCGGAGTAGTCCATTTGGCATTTACGAATTTGATTCCGGAATTTTTAAACGCACCCTCTTCTATAACTTGCAAAGAAGCAGGCAACAATATAGACTCCAGATTGTAACACTCGGCAAAAGCGAATTTACCAATGCGTTCCAGGTTATCCGACAAACGAATCACACTTAAATGCTTACAATTGCTGAAGGCTTGTTCTTCTATGATTTGAACAGGAAGCGGATCCGCACTACCTCCATTAACAGATTCGAGTGCTGTACAACCGCTAAAAGCCTGTCTTTTAATCACAGTCGTAGTAGCACTTGGAATTACTATACTGGTCAATGAGGTACAGTTTGAGAAGGCTAATGCTGGAATACTTGTCAGTGTGGTAGGAATATTAACGGATTTGAGATTGGAACAACCATAAAAAGCCTCTATTTCCATGATGATAAGTCCCTCATTCAGCGTAATGCTTTGCAAACCTGTAGCATCATAATAAGCCATTTCTCCGATTTTGCGAATCGTTTTTGGCAAAGTCATATTCACGGTTGGCGTCATGTGGATAAAAGCATTTTTTTCAATCACGTGAATAGTACCAATTCCTTCCACGGTTTCCGGAATAGCTACATCTCCGGAGAGATGACTATAGTTGTTGAATAGGGATATCTGGACTACGTGTCCGCACACACCTAAGTCGGCATCCTTGACAATATCATACCTGATGCCATCCAGTTCCACAATCGCTTTCGTCGGCACTGAGACCATTAGCGCGCAGCAGAAGACTGCGATAAAAAGATAAATCTTTCTCATAAACATTGTATTTTATAGTTGTTATTTCGTTTTTGGATAATTTGGTTTTCTTGGGGACGAACAATCATTCTTTCGGACAAACAAAAAGACGATGCCTGACACGAAAGTCAAGCATCGCCTATGACGTTGCTAATATGTATAACTTGTTGATTATGTTTCCGTTCGCAATATAGGGGGTAAAACTGAACATGTTATTTTGTTTCAAAATAGCTTTACAACTTTAAACCACAAAGTTTACTGCCTTTTCTTGACAAATACAAATTTTGAATCAGGAAAATGCAAATTGCATGTGAAAAAGGGGACATGTCCCCTTTTTCACATTACATATCGTTCTGCAAATAATTTGCGGTATGATTCTCCTATGGGTAGGGTCGTGCCGTTTTCAATCGTAACTTGTGTACGGCTGCTGCCTGTAATGTGTTTCAGGTTCACGATATATGATTTGTGGATGCGTATGAAACGGTCATCGGGCAACTGTTCCATTAGGCGTTTCATACTCAGGTGGACTATGAGCGGGGTTGGAGAACCGATATAGTTGATCTTCAGGTATTCGGCCATACCCTCTACGTACAGTATGTCATCGGGTTTGATGCTAAGCTGCTTGTAGTCAGTCTTGAACAGCAGTTCGCTTTCTGCTTTCTGTGCATTGTCGGCCACTCGGCTCAACTCTTCAATCCTATCCTTATGTTGCTGGTTCTCTGCTATAAGGTCATAGTTCTGCCTTTCGTGCATAATGCTGCGAATATATGCCATAACCCCCAAATCGACACCTAAAAGCAGCAGACCAATCAATAATTTCATCGTCTCGGGACGCAAGGGGCGCTTTCCGTCACCGGGTATCTGTGGCGGGCGCATATTATCCATGGGTGGCCTGTTCCCATCCATAGGTGGACGCATTTCATCGGGAGGAGGATTCTTGCCGTCAGGGGGATTCTTGCCGTCAGGTGGCGGTGACATGTTGTCCATTGGCCTGGGGGGAGGGGCATCGTTACGCATCATGGATGGCGGCCCTTGACGCATGCCTGGAGACTGCATCGCATCGGGCGGATTGCCCACGTTGTAACAGAAGAATCTGAAAGCGATAATCAACGCCACGGTTACAGGAATGTATATAAGATACTTTTTCCTGAAAAAAAGCGGAGCCAGCAGGAAATGGTGCAGCAACACCAGGAACAAATAGGGCAGAATTTGTAACAATACCGTCCATATCTGATTGATTATTCCCAGATGAGTCATTTCCATAAATGCGAATATACACTTTTTTGTGTCCCATAAACCCGTTTTGTTGAAGAAAAACTGGCGTTCGTTGAATTTTTTATGATAAGGATGTGTCCGGGAATATCTTAGCGACAGAAATCAATCAAAAAACAAAATGATATGAATAAGCAGGTGTTAATTTCAGGTTTGCTCATGCTGCTTGTGTTGGGCGGCTGCACCGGTGATAAAATCACCATAATCGAGGCTCAAGAGGAGGGCGTGTCAGTTGACTGCTCTGAACTCAACTCTGACATAGCGGCTTTGCAGATTCTTTCAAATGAGTTAGTGGCGGGAAGTACTGTCACTGCAATTAGTGACGGGAATCTGTCATTCTCATCGGGCAATACGGTTCTTATAAATGTCCGTTCTGCTTACGGATTCAACTACGCGAATCCAACCATAGGTGTCGGCACAAATAATTGGCTGATTGATGGTAGTGCCGTGAGTTCTGAGTTTGCCTCAGATCTACTACGTATCAAGGGCACTGACGGTTATTGGTACGCCTATTATGGCGGGGTATGGAATAAGGTGTATACAATCTTGGATGGAAGCAGTATTCCTGTATTTACAGAACTGACTGATGATGCTGACAGCGTTTATGTTACACTGACAGACGGAATCCGTATCAATATTCCCAAATATGTGGGAACAAGTTCAATAAGCCTGTCTGTAAACAGTATTAAGATTGCCAAAGAAGGCGGGAACAGTTCGATGACCATCACGGCAAGTGATGATTGGACGGCTATAATGTCAGAGCAGTGGTTAGGCCTGTCGGCCGAGACCGGCACATCAGGCAGTTTAGAGGTAACGGTTACTGCTCAGGCCAATGAAGATGTTGCACGTACAGGATATATAACCTTTACATCGGGCGATGTCAGCGCAATACTGACTGTAATCCAGGAGGGAGAGTCAGGAGGCGGAATAATAGAGAGTGACGATACCGAGGACAGTGAGGATAATGTATCCAACACGGAGTTTGACCGTACCATATACATTACCTATTCAACGGCCGGGGCCGATGTATGCGGTGATGTCTACGGTATTGTGACGGTAAGCGGTAATGATGTGACGGTTAACAATACATCGGGCGAGAAGATTATTTATGAACTGAGCGGTACTGCATCGGACGGATTCTTTAAGGTGTATAGTCCAAAGAAACAGGCAATTATACTGAACGGACTTAGTCTGACCAACAAGAGTGGCGCAGCCATAAACAACCAGGGCAAGAAACGCTGCTTTGTGGTGGTGAAGGGTACCAACACGCTTGCCGACGGCTCATCATACACCGATACACCATCGTCCGAGGATGAGAAGGCTGCCTTTTTCAGTGAAGGACAACTCATTTTCAGCGGTGACGGCTCACTTACGGTAAACGCCAAAGGAAAGGCTGGCATAACAAGTGATGATTACGTGCGTTTCATGTCGTCACCAACCGTAAAGGTGGTTTCATCGGCCGGTCACGGAATACGTGGCAAGGATGCAGTGATAGTTTCTAACGGTATTCTGAATGCTGAAGTATCGGCAAGCATGAAGAAAGGTGTCACATCAGATTCTCTGGTGTGCATTGACGGAGGCTCTACCACTATAAAGGTAACCGGTTCTGCCGCTTATGACAGTGATGATGCTGAATATACGGGAACTGCCGGCATAAAAGCTGACATGCGTTTTGAGATAAACGGAGGCAGTCTGACCATTACCAACTCCGGTGCAGGCGGCAAGGGCATTAGCGGTGATGCCGTGGGTTATTTCAATGGTGGATCCGTAAAGGTTACCACTACCGGTTCCAACTACGGTTCATCATCAAACAGCGTATCGGCCAAGGGCATAAAGTTTGACGGTAACCTGTACTTTAACGGTGGGACAGTTTTTGTAAGCTGTTCAGCACATGAGGGCATTGAGTCAAAGGGCACAATAACCGTTACAAACGGTGTTATATATAGCTACTCGGCTGCCGATGACGCCATCAACTCTGCCAGTACGTTCACCATTGAGGGGGGTAAGGTATGCGGATATGGCGTACGTAATGACGGACTTGATGCCAACGGTAACTTCTACATAAAGGGAGGTCTTGTATATGCAATTGGTTCTACATCACCTGAACTGGCAATTGATGCAAATACCGAGGGCGGTTACAAGCTATACGTGCAGGGCGGTACAATAATTGCCGTTGGTGGCCTGGAATCAGGAGCAAGCCTTACTCAGAGTTGCTATTCAGCCTCATCGTGGAGCAAGAGCACATGGTATTCACTTACAGTGGGATCAGACGTGATAGCGTTCAAGACTCCTGCAAGCGGCGGAACCCCGCTGGTGGTATCGGGCTCGCCAACTCCCACACTCAAATCTGGCGTGACAGTATCTGGTGGAACCAGCCTGTTTGAAGGTATCGTCACTACAGGCGGATCTGTAAGCGGCGGATCATCGGTATCACTATCATCTTACACTGGCGGAAACGGCGGCGGAGGGCCCGGCGGTGGTCCCGGTGGAGGTGGTCGCCCCGGTCGCTGGTAATGTGACTAAAATGATTGTTTAACCTGATTAATGCTCTGAATATGAAGAATTTATTATACAGTCTCTGCATCCTGCTGTTGTTGCCCGCAGTGGCAGGTGCCCAGGAGACTCAGAAAATCAACAAGAAAAATCTTGTGGTCAAGGAATGGAAGACCGATGTCAAGACCAACAAGAAGATACTGGATCATGTAACCACCTATAATACAGACGGCAAAAAGGTCGAGGAGATAGAGTATGGCGAAAAAGGCCAGAAATGGCGCAAACGCTATGAATATGATGAAAGTGGCAAAATGTCACGTGAGATGGTGTATGATGAGAAAAACGCGCTTGTTAACTACAAGAAGTATGAGTATAACGAGTTCGGCAAGAAAAAGGCTCAATACACTTACGATGCCAAAGGCAAACTGACCTCAATTAAAAACTTTGAATACATATCGCAAGATGTCTGAATATAATCATATATCGTTTGTGGAGATTCTTGAAGGCTTTAAGCCCATCTCTCTTGATGAAATGGATGCCGTAAAGCTCATGAACCGGATAGATACAAAATATCTGACCGACGAAGAGACGCTTGTGCGGATACTCCGTCAGGCATGCGCTGCAGGTTATATGGTACTTGAGACAGACGGTCTGCGTATCAACCCCTATGATTCGCTCTATTATGATACCGATGGGCTTAAGATGTACTATGATCACCGTAACCGTAAGCTGGTGCGTCAGAAGGTACGCACACGCACATATCTGACATCGGGAATCACCTTTCTGGAAATCAAGCGCAAGAACAATAAAGGCCGCACAAAGAAGAAACGCATAGGCATTCCGGCAGATAACTTCAATAATTATGGCAGTAATGCTGAAGCTACCGGTTATCTGGCCTCTCATTCAGATTTTTCGGCCCATGAACTGAGTCCTGTGGTTGAGACGCTTTTCTTTAGGATTACGCTTGTCAATCCGGCCCGTACAGAGCGTCTGACTATAGACACCTGTCTCAATTTCAAGAATCACAGGACGGAACTGGAGGCATCGCTTAGGGATGCCGTGATAATAGAACTCAAGCAGGATGGACGGGCCTCCAGCCAGATGAAGAACATACTTCTGGATCTCAGGGTCAAACCCCGCAGAGTGAGCAAGTATTGCATAGCAGTTACAATGACTGATCCGGGTGTGCGCCCCGGCCGTTTCAAACAGAAGGTGCACATAATTGAAAAGATTATTAACCAAAAAGCCATAGTATTATGATTTCATTCCAGGAATTGGGCGATTACAATATCGTCGATGAGGATGCATTTGACATCCAGACCATAACCGAGTCAATGATGTCCACCGGACAGAGTATGACAGAGCTAGCCATCAAGTTCTTTCTCAATCTCATAGTGTGTTGGATAATTGTACGTTTATTCTACTATCGCAAGAGTCACCGTCGTGATTATTTCTTCACATTCATGGTATTCTCTACAGCAATGCTCATGCTCTTGTATGTCATGGGTAACACCGAGGTGGGAGTAGGGCTGACCTTGGGATTGTTTGCCATATTCGGCGTGATAAGATACAGGACAGAGACGGTACCAATACGTGAGATGACCTATCTTTTCGTGATAATAGCGCTTGCCGCCATGAACGGTCTTTCACCCATATACAAGTCTGTAGGGGTGGTGACCGAACATCCGCATTACGAACTCTCATCGACAGCGCTTATCATAACTGTTATATGCAATATCGCGGTAGTGCTGCTTATCTGTATTCTGGAGAGTGAAAGGATGATTAAGCACACATCCACTAAACTGGTGCTGTATGACCGCATAGATATGATATTACCTGAAAAACGTGAAGAGCTCAAGGAGGATTTGGAACGGCGTACCGGTATCAAAATTGACAAACTTGAAGTGGGGCATATTGATTTTATGAAAGATGCGGCATTCATCAAGTTGTACTACACTCTCGGCAAGGGTGAGACAGCCACTATTGACACCCTTACCAAAGCCAAGAAATTTGTTGAACAGTAAACAGGCAGTTATGAGAAAAAGACTTGTAATATTGACAATGGCGTTCAGTTGCATGATGCCGGCTACATTGTGTGCCCAGGGTACGGACAATGACATGGAGACCGATGCGGGAGGCCGGTTATCGGTAGAACTGGACAGAAAGATAAAGAAAGGCGTACATGTCATGGCCGATGCCCAACTGCGCATGAGTGACAAATTCAACAAGTTGGGGCGGTATCAGGCAGGTCTTGGCATGAGCTATAAGGTTAATGACTGGCTCAAGGCACAAGCGGGATACGTGCTCATAGAAGTCATGAACTCATCAGGAGAATGGAACCCGCGTCACAGAGTTTATCTGGACCTTACAGGTACTCTCAAAAGCGGCCAATGGCGTTTCTCACTAAAGGAAAAACTGCAGTTGACGCACCGGAGTGGGGTAAATGCTTACCAGACCACGCCAAATGCCTTGTCTCTCAAAAGCAGGATTAAGGCCGAATACAGTGGATCCGGTAAAGTCAGTCCTTATGTATATGCCGAGTTTAGGACCGCTCTTAACGACCCCTCATGCAGCGCCAATTGGAACGGTACTTCATACTCCGATTATTCATTCACAGGCTACAATGACGTTTACCTGAACCGCGTAAGGGGTGCATTAGGCTTGGAATGGAAACTGGATAAGAAAAACTCCCTGGATTTTGTGGCAATGCTTGACTACTGTCATGATAAGAATATTGATACCAACAGCAAAGGGACAAAACTCAAATCCCTTACTTATGACAGGACTATAATGCCACAAGTAGGTGTCAGTTATAAATTTTCATTCTAATTAATTGTGATTATGTATCTTAAACACATTTTGCTTATCTCATTGTTGTTGCTGTTTTCATGTGCAGAGTCACCTGCACAGCCGGACAGACGTACGCCTCCCGGCGGAGGGAACGGGCGTCCTCCCGGCGGAATGCGCGGCGGTAGGGATAACTCGTCAAGGACTCCAGAGGGCGCATATTACAAGTTGTCAGACGGAAGTTCAAAAGTATTTGATACAGAAACATTTGCAACAGACAACTCAGATTATAACGTGGTACAAATTACCAACGGAACGCTAACCCTTAATGACGGCACAGTCATAAAGAAAGGTGACAGCAAAGCCGGTAACGGCGATGCTACCAGTTTCTACGGCACCAATTCGGCTGTATATGCATCGGGGACAGGCTCCAGGATTGTTATGACCGGAGGTACTATCGATACCGATGCTCAAGGCTCCAATGCGGTGTTCAGCACCAATGGAGCTACGATTGATGTAACTGGTGTAAAGATAAGATGCCACAAGACCGTGTCGCGCGGCATGCATGCAACATTTGGCGGAATAATCAACGCTAAGGATGTTGACATAGTGACCGACAAGGCCACAAGTTCGGCCATAGCCACAGACCGTGGAGGTGGTTTTGTGACAGTTACAGGCGGAACAGCCACAGCCAAGGGTGATCATTGTGCCGTGCTCTACTCAACTGGCGTGATTACTGCCAATAAACTTACCGGACTGGCCGAACAGGGTGAGATAGCCATTGTTGAGGGTGACAACGAGGTCATAATCAATGATTGCGATATGACTGCCGGATCAGATAAGCGGGCCATGATGATGCTCCAGTCAGGATCAGGTGATGCCGACGGTGTGAATGCCAAGATAACGGTAAACAACTCCCGCCTGACAGTACAGGGAACTTCCACGCCGTTGCTTGAGGTACCTACGCTGAACCGCGGAACTCTGACCTTGACCGATGTTACACTTGATGTGCCAAGCGGTGTTCTGATGCTGGTTGATTACAATACCCAGTGGCGCACATACGGTGGTATAGGCAATCTGATTTTAAATACCACAAAGCAATCATGGGAATATACCGGCAGTGTTGCGGCCGATAGTTACAGCACCGCCAATGTCACCATAGGAGACAATGTTATTTGGAAAGGAGCAAATGACAGTGCCAAGACGGCAAAAAACACATCAGTTACGATAGAAAAAGGAGGCAAATGGATTCTTACGGCCGACAGCTATGTCACTACGCTCAACAACAACGGCACGATAGACCGTAACGGTCATTCACTCACATACACTACCATGAATGGCGATGGAGTGGTACAGCATTAGTGTGAAAAATGTGGAAAAGGGGACAGTCCCCTTTTCCACATTTTTACTTGCAGTTGATTATTATCCGGCGGTAGGCGGTCAGGTTGAATGGACCGTCATCGTGTATCTCGCAAATAAGGTGGTAAGTCTTGCCTTGTGACTTGTTTGGAACTGTGATTGAGACAGTTGGTGATTCCGGACTGTCTATTGCAGGATCGTCGGATTCTTCAGGGAACTTCTGGAACCACCAGTTGAATGTGAGATTATCACCATCGGGGTCAAAGGAATCCGATGCATTAAACTTGAGTGTTTGGCCTGACTTAGCGGTCAGTTCCATTGGTTTGAGGTCTTGCGTTCCGTTTATTACAGCAACGGGATTATGGTTGCCTGTGCCGGTATCGGCCCATTGCATACGGGCGGCAAAGTCATTGAACTCATCGGGATAGAACTTGTGCTCGTAGGTGTTTGATATATCCTTTAGCGGTTGCTGCCAGTTGGTCCAGGCGTATGTCTCGCGGTCAGGGGATATGCCAAACTGATGGCAACCGCCCCAACCAATCTGGGTGGGATCATCAGGGTCGTTAAGTCCGTTGGGCATTACGTGCAGCATACTGGGGGTATCACCTTCAACGCCCCACAGGAATTTGGGATAAACCTTTCCCATAGCGCCCTTGCCTTGAATCAGGCTTTCATACTTATCCCAGTTGGCCTTACCCAGATCGTTCTGATTGAGCCAGGCACTCTCATCCCAGACCAACATGAGATCCTGTGAGTAGTCACGTCTGAGCCATTGGTGTGAGCTGTAAGCGCGGTTCATGCGCATGCTCCATTGCATATCCTGATCTGTGATGGTGTAAAGGCGGAATTTGTTCAGAAATTTCTTGAGTCCTTCAGGACTGCGCTCCTGTTTTATGCGCCATAAGGCCTGGGCAAATGTGTTGGCACCTCCCCATGAGCAGAGCCAGATGGGGCGGTCATCATCCTCATCAGCCAGACGTATCAGGAGATTGCTGCCGGGAGAGTCATTGTCGGGACCTATCACTCCTATGCCGGCCCGTGTGCTGCCCATCATGGCACGGCTGCTTATATATTCATAACTGGGCCAGTAGCCAAGTTCCTGCTTGCCGTTCTCCTGCTCTATGCTTTGGAATCCGCTCTGAGCGGAGCGCTTCATAAGGTTGTTTACATCAATTTTGTACGCATCTATAACGCGAGTAAGATAGACAGCCCAATCAGTCGGGTAGGGGTCACAGTTCCAGCCAATTGTGGTAATTATCCCCTCTATCTCAAAACGGTCGGCATACGCCAGCAGTCTCACGGCCGATTCATTGTCATCGGGTTCAACTTCTGCCGGTCCGATATCGGTCATTATCACGATCCTGGGTTTCAGGACACCGGATGGTCCTGATTGTTTCTCAGAACAGGATACAAATGTTGCACATAATGCTAGTGCTATGCCAACTATGTGTTTTGTTCTTTTCATATTCGATTTATAGTCACTTGGTTCAGAATAGTTTGTTTTTGATGACACAAAGGGGACTGTCCCTAATGTGCCATTATTTTGCGTTGGGCTTGCCCGGAGTGGGAGTGCTGGTGTAGGCTATCTCGCAGAGGGCATCGTTGTCGTTGCCGTCGGGGATGCGAACCAATGAGTAGGATGGGGCGGTTGAGCCCTGATTCATGCCGCGAGGCATTCTGACTTGCGGAACCTCGGCAAGGCAGCCGCCTTGAGTCTGTTCGCCTTCAAGTACAGCCAGATCCGGACGGGCAATCGTGCCGTTGGCGCTTGAGTTGCTTTGCTTTGAGCCGTAGATTACGGCATCAATCAGTACGTTTCCATGATACAGCGCAATTGCACCGGCACGGGTGGAATAGGTGTAGCTGTAGCTGCCGTCTTGTGCCAACGGGGCTGCCGGTCCCGATATGGCATCGCCGCTCATATGGTCATACTTGAGTGCGGGGGTGAACTCAATGCCTGTTCCGAATGACCAGACATCAATACCTGCAATCTGGTCAATTGTGAGAGGCTGGTCTAACTCTACGACTCCAGGCTCAAATGGTTGCGTACGCTGGCTGAGGCGTCTGGGCTGGGGTGTTGCTGAAACCCTTATAATCTTTGTGATTTTGCGGACCTCCTTTCTCTGACCAGTGCCGATGACAATCTCCATTCCTTCTGTCAGGTTTGAATTGACCTCCAGATTCAGAGTCTTGTCGCCAGCCTTGGCCGGCCCTACAAGAGTGGTCTGGGTGCCGGGAGTACCCACTTTGGTAAGAGTTACCTCCTCATACTTGCCGCCCAGGTCAATGCCTATCTTCTGTCCGGGCTCAAGTCCTGCTACCGATGTTACAGGCAGGTTTGTGGTGCCGGCTTTGAACAGATGCTTTGGATCCGTTGATACCGGAATGAAAATATTGGTAAGCGGTGCTGCATCGAACGCTAGAGCATTTGCACTGGGGCGCAACACTAGGAAGTCATGACCCTTGATTACAGTACCTGCAGGCAGACGTGCTGCACGTATCGGAGCCCATCCGCTACGGGTTATTTCAACTTCCCATCCTGAAAGGTCAACAGCTTGGTCAGATGCATTGTACAGTTCAATGAACTGCTCGCTGCCCAGGCTTATCTCATTGATACTAACCGTTGCAGCACTACGTACTCTGATTTGTTTGATTTCAGTCTGACCGTTGAAATCGGCACCTACTTTGACAAACAGAGTCTGGTCGGCATCAGGACCGGTTATTCTGAACTTTGCTGCAATCTCCTGACCGGGCATTATCCGTTCAAATTCCTGAGTGTACTCACAATCAGAATTCCAGTCATTAGGAAATTCCATCCATACTCCAAAATCCGTTATGGGTTCATTGGTGTTATTGCGGAATGTCACTACAAGCTCCTGCGATTCTCCTCTCCTGAAAGTGAGCAGGCG
>Ga0265298_10003956_pt1 | contig 19186 bp, 26 predicted proteins | sample AusTroGonzalo_MG_3_FD_193486 | JGI IMG/M metagenome (GOLD analysis project Ga0265298, IMG submission 193486) | Bovine rumen microbial communities from tropical cattle in Woodstock, Queensland, Australia - Gonzalo_01 | ecosystem: Host-associated > Mammals > Digestive system > Stomach > Rumen ... | reverse complement strand
CGGCGGCGCATTAGGCGCCGCAGGCTTCGGATGACGGGTGTACTTGCGCTTCGGCTTGTCGCGAACGAACTTTGGCCCGGCGGTGCGGGCGGCGCGGCGGCCGGAGCCACGCGGCGGCAAGTCGGACGGGACTTTCCGGACGTCCATCGCGAGGATGGTGTCGGACTTCAGTGTGGCGGCTGCGAGCTCCTTGAGGATGTCGTCGCGGCTGACGTCGTCCTGGACGGCGAACTGCAGGGTGATGGTCTCGATCTTCATGTGTTGGATCCTTCCTGGTTGTGGTTGTGGGTGGCGGGCGTCGGATCGGCGCAGGCCGGGTTGATCTGGATGGCGCGACGACGGCAGGCGTCCGCGAGCAAGTAGAGGAACTTCGTCGGGTCATTTCCGCGCGAGATCGGCGCCTCGTGGTCGATGTAGGCGAGACGCTCGGCCTGCTGTGCCGATCGCTCCAGATTGTCCGCGAGGATCATGTAGTCGAAGGCAAGTGTCATGTCGCGGACTCCTCTCCTTCGGACGGAAGCGCTTCGTCGGTGGCGTCATCCTTCGCGGCGGGATCCTTCATGGCCGACTTCTTCCAGGTGATCTTGGGCGACAGGATCTTCTCCGCGTCGGACGCCTTCAGGATGAGATCGGCGTCTTCTGCGCCGAGGTCGGCGCGGAGCTCCGGGAAGAGCGCGAGGACGAGAGGCGCGTTCGACTCTGCATACCAGCCGCCGTTCTTCGACGGGTCGAGGTACTCGATGAAGACGTCGGCGACGACGGTGTACCAGCCGGCCGGAGGCGTGGGGAGCTGTTGCCAGCCGAGGGCGGCGCGGGCGAACTCCTCAACCTCGGTCTCCATGCCGGTGAAGCGCCAGCTGGTGCTGAGGCCCTTGACGGCGTGGGTGAGGAGGAAGGGCGCGAGGGAGGCGTCCTTGCCCGGGCGCTTGAAGAGCTCGCGAAGGCAGGCGGCGAGGCGGCCGTCGGTGGCGCAGATCGTCACGAGGCGGCGGATGGCTTTGTTGCGTGCACGTCTGCACTGGGCGGCCTTGCGCTCGGCGGCGGACTTCTTGGGCGAGGATGCGGCCTTTTTATCCTTTGCCGGCTCGGCCCATTCGAGGCAGCGTTCGCCGCTGTAGTCTTTGTAGTCGTGGAGGACGGTGCACACCTTCGTCTTCTTCGGCGACCGCTGCAGGTCGTAGGACGGACGGGACTCGATGACTGTCACGCCGGCGGCCTTCGCCGCCTTCACGGTCTCATTCATGAACGCGAGGCGCTTGCTGTTGAAGCACTTCCGATCCATGCAGTTTCCAAGCTCCGAAGGTTTGCGGCCGTCCCAGTCGAAAAGCTCGGGGGCGCAGCCGGAGTTCTTCGCGCAGGTGCGGCAGTTCGTGGTGCAGAAGGGCGCATCGCGCAGCGTCTGCGTTTCATAGCTGAAGGATCTCGCAACATCCTCCCAGCGGATCGTACCGTTGCGGTACTTTCCCTCCGACTTGAGCTTGTCCTGAATCTCGATTGGATAGGCCGCGACATGCTCGAGGCAGTCTGTCGTGATCTTCTCTCCGGACTCGATCCGCTTGCGCCACGTCGGCGAAAGCTTCGAGAGGTTCTTACGGCGGAGCACCCATTTCCGGTCACGGCCAATCTCGGCGGCGATCTCATCCGTCGTCATGCCGTCGGCGACGAGCTCTGCGACGAGCTTCGATTCCAGGATCGGATCGGGATCCTTGCGCTGAAGGTTCTCAATGTACGTCATGTGCTTCGCCGTCGTCGCGTCAATGCCGACCATCACCTCGCAGGGCACGGTCGCGAGCTTCGCGATCTCCGCAGCCTTGACGCGGCGATGTCCCGCGATGATGATGTAGCTCTTGCCGTCGGCGGACGCCATCGCGACGATCGGCTCGATGATGCCGACGGATGGGATGGACGCCACGATGTCGGCGACGCTCTCCGGAGTTATCTTGCCGCGGGGATTCCAGGGCGCAGGCACCAGCAGCTTCGTCTCAATGTCACGACGTTCGCGCTTGACGTCACGAGCTGCGGCGAGCTTCGCCACTTCGGAACTGGCGGCACCCGCCGCCGTCTTCGTTGCCGCGGCGCTTGCCTTGGCTGTCTTCTTCGTTCTCATCTTTGCCTTCCTTGTTTTGGTTTTTTCTCCGCCGTCCCGGCCCCGCACCCGCGCGGTCAAGTCGACGTTAAATTGTTTAAAAAATCGCAGTCAAATCCACCTCCCGGCCGTTGCATGACTCGCCGTCCGCCGATGTGACGCCGGATCCGCCCGCGTCCGCCAGGTCGACGACGCCGGCCTGGACGTCTCGAGCTGCCGACTTTATGGGACTTTTGAACCTCGATTCCGCGTTGCAGTCACACGCACGCCCACCTCGTTCTTTCGGGTGCGGAGCTCCGGGGTCTGGAGAAGTACCTTGATCCCGGGGGCCCTCGATCAGTCCATCACGCGCGGCCGTCCGCTGATCAGCCTTCCGTGTTGCCGCAGCATAAGCAGCTATCGCATCGGCATGTGCGTCGATGGCCTCCTGAATCTTAGCCGGGAATCGCTGCGAGATCTCTTTCGTTCGAGGGTCGAAGAACTCGAACCAGGACGCCTCAGACGTCACAACACGATAAGCTCGCAGACCGTGGCGCTGACCCCAATCAACGATCGCTCGATGAAGTCTCTCGCCGCACGCTGCCAACTTATTCGAAATTGAAGCCGTCATCATCATACCCCCCGTCATTTTCAGAATCACCTCCCCCATCATTTTTTGGTGGGGTTGGTGGGTTAGGTGGATTAGAATCGCATAAGCGTATAAAGTCCGCATGATCCTTCTCATGGTGGGAGGTTTGTAGGGAATCGCAATTCAAACCCACCAAACCCACCAACTCACCGACGCCAGGCGTCAATCCGGTGAACACATAGCGCATCTTTCCTTGCCACAATTTCGGCGTATCCACCTTAAAAATGACAGATAAGGTGCGCAGGTACTTGTTGAGCGCTTTGCCAACCCGCCGGCTGTTGAAATACTCCTTCGTCTTGTCATCTGACTCCCCGGCCGCCTCTTTTCGCTCGCAAATTGCATCCGCCATGTCCCCTGAATGAAAAGTCATCACGCCTTTTTTGTCTAAAAGCACAGCCAAAATCTCCGGGGCGATATGAGATTCATCGTTCTTGAGCGGCAAAAGTGACTTATTAAGCTCCGCAAAACCCATTGCAGCCCGGGCTTCAACCTCGAATCCCCCGGCAATTCCGACGCGGATCCCGAAGTTCGAGTACTCCGGGTGGCGCATGTTGATCGCCTGGCCGACGGGCTCATTGACGGCCAGGGTCTTCGCCAGCAGCCGCGCCGTCCATGTCAGGAACTCGTCGCGCTTGGCGGCGATGTCGCGAGACAGAGCATCCGAGGCTGCAGACTTCCGGGTGGCGTTAAGGTTCGCCGTCTGCATGCGATCGGAGAGACCTTCATCGGCGGTGAAGAGCGGGCTGTTCGATGTGATAATCACATGAGACTTCGCGACCAGCTCCGTCTCGTCTTCGTCAGAGTACAGCTTCCGGCCGGTCGCCTCGCCACCGGTCGACGCAATCTGCATGGCGTCCTTGATCCACTCGATCCTCGAGTCGACGTTGTCGAAGATGGTGATCATCTTCGCCTTCATGGCAATCCAGAACGCCTCCTCGCCCTTGTCGCCTTTTTTCAAGCTGCGCTTGTCGACGCGCTCGAGGCCCAGTACCTCCTCGATGCTTTCGGCCATGCGAGTCTTCCCGGACTGGTACTCGCCGGTGATGAGCAGCGGAGGCTTTTGCGCATGGTTCCGGAAGAGGTTCATGTACCACAGCCGGACGATCATCCGGCCGTGCGTGTCGGCGAAGCTGGCGCCCTTGAATATCAATGACTCCTCGAACGGATCCAGACCGTCGCCATCCTTCAGCGTCCACGGCTTGAGAGTCTTCCCGCGAGGGAAGACAACACCGTCCGTGCAGTTCTGAACCTTCTCGACCTTGCCGGCAGAGATTCTGTACATCTCGCTGTCGCCGGCGGTGATGTATATCCGCTCGCCGTTCACGCACTCCCACAAGTTCGACGGCTCCACGCCCTGGGACACGTCGGCGTCGAAGGCCGCGTCGTCGATGAGCGCCATGATGTGCTTGAAGGCGGCGCTCTCCCGGCTCACGCCGGACGCCGTCGCCAGGAAGGTCGTGAACTCGTCGCTCCGGATCGTCATCACGACGCCGGTCGTCGAGTCGAAGTACAGCGACGTCGCATACCTCTTGTCGTGCTTGCGCCAGAAGAACTTGCCACGCGCCCGCAGCCACAACACGCTCACAAGCGCCTTGACGCTGTGCGCCGTCTCCGCGTTCAGCTTGCCGCCGATGCGGCTCAGCATCCCGGCGACCCTCGCCGTATGCAGCGAGATCGCCATCCGCAGGTTTTCGTCGGCGGCCACCTCCATCGAGCACACGCCTGCCGTCCCGAGGTGGATGTTCGCTTTATATTTTTGTGATGATTGGGGTAAAAGGGGAAGTGCGAAACCATACCGGCTCATATCCGCGTCGTCGGATAATGAGGTCTGCGCACCGTCGCCTTTTTCTTGCGACGGTGCGGCGGCCGGCGAGCCTTCCGAAGCGGTTTGCCGCGCGCTCCTTTTTTCCGCGCGCGTGAAGTCCGCAAGGGCATGCGACAGATCCTCTTCCGTGAAGTTCCACTTATCCGGCCACGGCTCGGCCGCCTTGTACGCAGCCTGGAACGCGGCCTTGTCGGCGGCCAGCCCTGCAGCCTTCCTCGCCTCCGCCCAGTCGCTGAAGTCCTTCACGCGCTTCGTGACGCCTTGCTCGATCTCCACGCCAGGCATCACCATCAACCTGATCTTCTCGGCCGGGAACCCAGCCTTGACGAGTTTCGCCCGGACGTCGGCCGCATGCTTCTGTCCCTTCCAGTGCGGCATGTCCTTCGTCGTCACCGCGCCCCGGTACTTGCGGACGACCGTCTTCGTCTCCGGATCATTGTCCGCGATTATGACGATGCCTTTCGCACCGGCGAACCACTTCCCCCAGTCGTCCGGGAAATCCTCGCCCCATTTCAAGGCGCCGCCACTGTTGCATGTCGCCGCGCAGCCGGTGGCCTTCTCGAAGTTCAAGACATCCTTCTCGCCCTCGAGGATGAATATCACCTTGCCGGCCTTCGCCGCCGCCACGACACGCGGAAGGTGAAAAGGGCACCGGTACTTGATGAGCAGCTCTTTCGTCTTCTTGTCGTGGATGCCGTAGTCCCAGCCGTATCGGTTCTCCGGGTTCGGCCGCAGATGCACAAACGTCTTCAGGCCGTCACGCTCATACCTGGCGATCTTGTAAAGGTCGGCGCCATCTTCGTCCTGGTAGACGTAGTCGCACACCCACTTCCCCAGATCGCGCTTCTTCTTCGGCGCCCGCTCGACCTTCGGACGCTCCGGCATCAGGTCGCTCAGCTTCAGCCCGGCCGCCGCGCAGATTTCCTCGACCGTGCAGCCGGTGAAGCAGTGCATCAGGATCTTCCCGTCGTCTTTCCGCGTGATGCTCAAGCTCGGATTGCTGTCGCCGTGCGCCGGGCAGCAGGCCATCCAGTCGTTCGGCCCGCTCTGCTGGACACCCTCAAAATGGCTCAGAATCTCTTCGATACTCATAGCTCAAAATCCTCGATCTCCGCCTTCCCCGGCTCCTCGATGTCGATGAATATGCGCTGAAACGCCTCCGCGACCGTCGGCCCGACTTCCTCGACGAATTGGCGCCACTTTGTCGTCAGCGCCTCCGAGACGGCATCCGTGTCAACCTGCCGGTCAATGCTGCCGACGAGCTCGATGCGGACGTCGTGCGGAGGCTGCCAGCCGTCCACGACGAGGCGCGTGATCTTCACGCAGCAAGCCTCGCCGCTCACAGCCCCACCTCCTCAGGACTGCACATCACAGCAATCGCCAGCAGCGCGCCGACGGCGCCCATGAACCCAACAGCCAAAAACGTCGCAAAAACTTCCAGGCACTTCTTCATAAAGTCAGCTCCTCTCTTTGATTGGATCAAATCAGAACACCTTCGCGCACTCATGCACAGAGCATTCGCGCACGGCCATCTTCGCCTCAATCGGCGAGGAGAACTTGAAGCGCTGATGGACGGCCTTCCACTTCGCCCGGTTCCTCGCCTGCAGCTCCGAAGACGCCCACACATAGACCTTCCCGTACTCGGTGACGGCGACCCACATCTGCTCGGCGATCTTATCCATCAGGCCACCGCCTTTCCGGACTCCGCCACCGGCTCGGAAGTCTCGCCGGCTTCGACGGCCGCAAGTACCGCCTCCGAGCGATACAGGAGCGTCGAGTTCCTCGAGGTTCCGAACTTCCGGACGTCGCCTGGATGACGCACGCAGAACGTCCGCAGCCAATTGTCCGGGACGTTCGCTACTTCGCGCTGGATGTCCCCCGCCCTGCCCCAAGCTATCATAGTGTCCTCCTTTGTTTAAGAAATTAAGTCTCCCCGGCTACCCGTTCGCCGTTCGGTGGTTTGGTGTGTCCGCAAATCAATTCAGGCCCGCGCGATCATCGCCAGGCGCTTCGGCGGCCGTCTCCGCGGCAAAGCTCGCCCGGAGTCGGATGCAGGTCTCGGCGCTCACGCTGCGCAAGTTCCGCGAGGCGCTCTCCTTCAGCTTCGCGAATAGATCCTCATCAACCCTCGCCTGCAGTGGTACTTGTCTCGGCATCACATCCTCCTTTCAATCAACGAATACCTTGCGGAGAAGCTCTTGCCGCCTCTTCGCCTCCGCAATCATTTCGGCGAGCTTGTCGAAGTGGCGCCCCACTTCGGCGACAACCCTGGGGACGAGCGGGAAGTTATACTCGCGGACGGCGTAGTTCATCCGACTCACGGCGTGCTCGATGGCGTTGCGGAGCGCAAGTATCTCGCGGTGTATTCCCGGCTCGTACCAGTAGATGTAGACGACCAGCTCCTTGCAATTGTCGCCGGCCTGCTCGTATATAGTGGTGTAGACCTTCTCGATCTCGGGCCACATGTAATCAGCGCATGGTACAAACCCGGCCGCCTCGCTCATCTTGTCAAACTCTTGCTTAAGCATCTTGAACTTCCTTTCTGTTCTGCGCCGTGCCATGTATGGCGACGGCTTAATCCATCACGCCGTCGCTCGCACGGGCTCACACACCCGCGTGCGCTTGCCTGGTCGACCCGTCGGCAATGAGCACACCATCTTGCCGAGTGATATATCACCCGCGTGGCAAAAAAAATCAGCGGCAGTCAGTGCGGCCTTTTTTGTTGCCGACTGGAACCGCTTGATGACCTCCGCAGCGGAGACGCCGTTCCTGGCGGCGATCCGCTGCGCGGACTCATAGACGCGCTTCGGTATCTTAGACATTTTTCTCTCTCCTCTTTTTCTGGTTCTCACCGATCGTGAAGGCGGCGAGAGTGACCGCGTCGCGGTACTTCTCGGACACCTTGCCGTTTTCGTCCAGGACGCCCACGGTGCGGGCGATGTTTTCGACGCCACGCCAGAGAAGGTCGAGCACGGTCAACTTTCCCTCCCCGGCGACGACGGCCGCAGTGACCATCGCAATCGCCTTCTTTGTCGGCGGAACCAGGCCGCCGAGCATCACATAGTGATCCGGGTGGCGTCCCTGCCGTGATCTCTTCTTGTCCATCGAGTCCTTCCTTTCCGTCCCTTTTATGGGGGACGCGCACATCTTATCAAAAATGATATATCACTGTCAATGGGGGTGAATAAAAATTATTTAATATCCGTACACAATCAATACCCGGAAGTGATATAATGATTTCGTGAGTAAATCATTGATCCTTGCGACCCTGTTGGTGCCCGCCGTGACAATCTCCGGCGAGGTGTTCCGCCTTAAGTACCCGGCGACCGTCGAAGTCCTGGACGCCTCCGGCAAAGTCTCCGGGACACGCAAGCTGAAGGCGGGCACGATGATCGCCGTCGAAGAGCCTCAGGCGCCTGCAGCAAAGGATGCGCAGAAGCCCGGGAAGGGGACGAAGCTCGCCCCGGACGACATCTCGCCGATCGTGTTCAAGACGACGCGCCCGGCCGGAGGCGCCACGCTTCGCGCCGAGGTGAAGCTGAGCGACAGCTATTATGGCCACTTCGAGAATCAGCGGTCAAAGTACTGGAGCGTCGACATCTACGTCTTCGACATGAAATGGGAGAACTCGGAGCTCTTCACCGGCTACATTCCGCGGTCGACGCCGATCGGAAAGAAGTTCGCCGATTGTGTCAAGGACGGAAACGCCCACCGCGGCATCGTGAAGGTCATTTTCGCAAAGGATGAGACCTTCGACGACCTGCTGCAGATCCAGGACTTCGAGCCCCTGCAAACAAACGAATGACGTGACCAAACTGTGCCCACAAAAAATACCTCACATAGCGGCAAGTCCATAAAACGCCTACTTGCGCACACCTGAGCCTCGCTCGTCAAGGTTCGAGTCCCGCCCCGAGCACCAATGCGAAAGCGTTGTGGATAAAGGGTGAGAGCGCGTTTGAGGTGGTTTTTGGTGTGTCCGCTTTGTGACCAACCTGAAAAGGAGGAATCATGAAGCTGACGAAGAGAGGAAGAGTCTGGTGGATCGACTACCGTGCGAACGGAAAGCGACACCGGCAGAGCACCGGCACGGCCGATAAAGCCGTCGCCAGGGCGTTCATGGATCAATTAGACGTCGCGAGGCGCATGCCGTCGTTCGAGGCCGCCGTCGCCGTGCTTAGGCAGTTCTATCCGGAAGAGGCGCCGCAGGGCATGATACCGCTCTCCGGAATCTGGGAGACCTACACGCGGCTCGCCGCGGCCGTAGGCAAGGACAAACTCTCGCACGACACCATCCGAGGACGCCGGAACCATGTCGAGCGGCTTGTCGCGTGGATCCAGGAGAAGCGGGCGACCGTGAAGTTCGCCGAGCATGTCACCGGCCCGATCGCCGCCGGCTTCGCCGAGTATCTGGCGAAGTCTCTGAAGACGAAGACACGCCGCAACATCATCGGCGACCTTTCGACGGTCTGGAACACGCTCGAGAAGGCGTCTGCAGGCGTTCGCAACCCTTGGCTGCATCTGGCGCCACCCGACACCGACGGACGCCGTGGGATGGCGTTCTCGCGAGACCAGGAGCGCGCCGTGCTCGAAGCGGCCAAGAAGGTCGGCAAGGACTGGTACCCCGTATGTGCCATCATGCAGGGCACCGGCCTCCGATACGGCGACGTCGCAATGATGGAATGGAGCGAGATCCAGGGCGACGTCATCCGCCTGAAACCGAACAAGACGAAGCGTCACGGCATTTCGGTCGCGATCCCGATCGTCGGAGCCGTCCGCGGCGCGATTGCGGCGCTCGAGCGTCGCGGGGACTTCCTCTTCCCTGTCCATGCGGAATACTACCAGAACAAAAAATCACGCAGCCAGAAGGACGCCGGGCTCGCGTTCCGCGAAGTATTGGATCTCGCCGGCGTCGTCGGAGAAGGGTACTCGATACACTCGTGGCGCCACACGGCCGCGACGAGGCTCGCGGAGGCGGGCGCCGACATCGAGACGCGCAAGAGGATCCTCGGCCATACGGAGGACATCACGGCCCGCCGGTATGACCACGACGAGCACCTGGACGAGACGCGTGCCGCTCTGCAGCACATGCTCGCGAGTTAAAGGGAAGACCGCCGCGCAAGCGCGGCGGAGCGGAGCTATTGAGCCGGGCAGTCGCCGTCGGTGCAGCAGTCGGTGCAGCAGTCGGCGCAGACCTCCTGGGCGATGGCCGAGGCGTCGCAGGCGGAGCAGTTCCCGTCGGTCACGCCCTTGGCCGCGAGCTTGGCCTGCACCTTGCCGTAGATGTCCTTCACCGTCAGCGACCCGAGCGAGGACGTCGCGGACGCGGCGCCTCCGCCGTAGTAAGTACACAGGGCGGCCGTGACCTTGCCCGCGATGTCAGACGTCAGCTCGGTCAGCGACTTCACGACGGCGACTGCGTTGGTCGAGAGGTCGCGGCTGTAGTCATCGAGCCGCAGGTACACGGTGCCGTTCGTCTCCACGCCGAGGTCGAGCCCGCGCAGAGTCTCTGCGGCCCAGAGCGGAGAGCGCGCGGTCGCGTACCATCCGCCGGAGGCGACGATGGCCGCAGTGGTGATGATATGGTCTTCGCCGTTGACCTTGACGACCCGCTGGATCGGCGTCACCTGTTCGGGGTGCTTCTCGGCGACGAGGCGCGTCTGGCATCCTGTGGCGATTGCCGCGATCGCGGCGAGCATGACTATCTTTTTCATGGTGGGTTTTCCTTTTGGGGTGTGGTGTTTTTGATGTTAAACGGCCCCGGCGCGGAGTCAAACAAGGACATCAAACCTCCGCGCCGGGTTCCGCGGCACTCGCCGCGAAATCGTTGTCGCCCCGCATCTTGCCGTTGATCAGGAGCGCGCCATGCGAGCGGGCGAACGCCTGGTCGTCTGCGCCGTGGCTATTCCAGGCGGCACCTCCGAAGAGACGGAGCGCCTTGTGTTCCGTCCAGACGCGAATCGACCCCATGTCGACGGCCTTGCAGATGGCCGCGTAGATTGCATCGGCAGTCTTGCGGCTGCAGAGCTTCGCCGCGTAGAGCCAGTCGTGCGCGAGCGCCGCCGCGACTCGCGGGATTTCCATCGGGTGTCCGCAGACGCGCCACAGCGCGCGGGGAATCGAGCAGCCGTCGAAAGAGAAGCCGGCGGAGACGCGGACGGTGAAGGTGCGGCCGTCGTCGAGGACGCCGGAAACCTCCCAATCGGCCGAGACGACGTGCAGCTTGGTCTCAGTGTCGCCATGATAGTCCGGCATGCGCACCGTGCCGACGAGGAAAGTCTTTGTCGTAAGTTCCATGATGATGTCTCCTATTGAGCTGACGAGGGCATGGACTTCCATGTCCAGTCGATTCCGAGAAGGGCGCGCGCTGCGGCGGAAAGCGTGAAGGCTTCCTCGAAGTCCGGGGCGGTCGCGTGCTGCGACCGTGCGACGGCCTCGATGCTGCCCTCGTAGTGGACGTCGGCCTGCGCATAGCGCCAGGCTTCGATGCCGTCGATGACGATCTTGTAGGGCGCATACCATGCGCCGTACTGCGGATCGTAAGACCAGGCGGTCTCGCTTAGGTGCGGAGAGTAGAGCAAATTGAAGTAGAGCTGCGCGTTCTCACACTTCTCGAGGAGGCTGTAGAGGATGCCCTGTTCCGTCGGCCATTGTCCAGGCGCGCCGACCGGCGCGATCGGCGTCGGCATCGTGAACTGCGATGTCGGGAAGATGTTGTCGCATGCGGCCTCGGCCTCGGCGGCGAGCTGCGCGGCGAGGGTCGTCGCGAGCCTGGAACTTGTGCCGCCGGTCTGAGCCGCCGCGTGGAGCCGGTAGCGCGTTCCGTCCAGGGGCGTGCGCGTCGGAACCCACACGATATTGCCGTCGGGATCCTCCCCGGGCGCGAAGAGACGGACGCCGTCGACGTAATTCTCGAAGGCCAGGAACTGCTCGCCGCGGACATGTCCGCGGGAGAACGCGCCGGCTGCAGGCCAGTCCTCGACCGTCGTGGCGGCGGCGTTCCCAGTCGGCTTGACGAGGCGCGTCGTGACCGTGCACTGGATTGAGCTTGGCGAAGGAAGCGAATCGAGCACATCGCGCGACGCCTGGGTGAGCGACGTGCGCCACCAGCTCCGGTCGCGCGTGATGTCGTACGTCACGATGGCGTCGCCGGACTCCGGAAGCGACGCGAGCGCGACGGGCCGGTTCTCGTCCGGATCCCAGATCGCCTGCTGGATGGGGCACTCGGCGATGCCGAAGAACGTCACCTCGCCCATGTCCCAGGAATCCGGGCTTGCCGTGAAAGTGGCGCCGCGCTCGTAGTGGATGTCGGCGCGGTTGGCGGAGACGACCGTCGGCGATCCTGAAGTCGGCGTGGAGACGGTGCCGTCCGGCGCGATGGTGAAGGTGTGCTCGACGGTCGTCGTGGTCGTCGGGTGCGTCCACACGACCGGCACGTCCGCGAAGTTCGCGTCGACGAGCCCGCACACGGCCTGGCAGAACCAGAGTATGTCGAGGCAGGCCCGCGTCGTCGGCATGTAGTCCCAGACGGCGAGCAGCTGCATCGGAGACCAGACGTCGTCGGCGTTCGCGATCGCGTTCTCGTACGTCACGTCCGGAGTCCAGGGCACGACGGACGCGCCGACAAGCGCGGCGACGGAGTCGAGCGCGTCGACGATCGCGTTGTTGAGCCCCCGCAGCGCGCACACGCACGAGCGCACGTCGCCGCCGAGGTCGATCTGCGGAGCGCTGCGCCAGGTGGTTGTCCTGAATCCGCTGCCGATCCAGGGCGACGGAGCGCATGGCGGATATACCACGACGGTGTCGCCGCCGACGGTGAGCGCCACGGAGTTCATGGACTCGAGGACGCCATAGGCGGCGACGGAGAGGGCGGCCCAGTGATCCGCCGGGAGATTGCGCCTGATCTCCGCGAGGCGGTTCCGGCCGGCGACGGTGCGGAGGGCCTCCTGGAGATAGCCCTGCAGCAGGTTCGCGGCGCCCTGCTGGCCCGAGTTGCCCTTGAGGTCGACGGCGAGGCTGAGCGCGCCGGTGCCGGACTGGTACGGCACGACGACGCGCTCCAGAACGCCCTCGATCACCGTGGCGATGGCGGCATGGACGTGCGCGGTGTTGCGGATCGAGAACGCGCCCGTCTGAGGACGCGGAAGGAGGACGGTCTGCGCTGAGGCGGGCGTCGCCGCCGTGAACTGCGGAAGGGCGGCGGAGAAGAACTTGCCGCGATCGGCGGCGAGCGGCGCGGAGAAAGACATCCGGGCCACGTCACACTCCTCCCGGGAAGTACTCGAACATGCCGGACGTCGGCATGCGCCGGAAGTCCAGATCGACAATTCCGTCCACTAGCTGGAAGAGCGGCACGATTGTCGTGCCGAGGGATGCCTGAGCGGCCTGGAGCGCGGCGATGCTCGCATACTCCACGATGCTCCCGGACTGCGAGGAGCTGGTCGTGGAGATCGAGAGCGCGACGATGGTGGTGCCAATCCCCGACGGGACATGGTCGTCGCAGGTGCGCGTGAAGCCGCCGACCTGGAAGTACCGATTGTCGAACCCGGTTATGGCGCCATCGGTGAAGCGCGGCTCGAAGACGCACGGCCAGGCGCTTCCGCCGACGCCTCCGCCGCCGTCCGATCGGATGACGGGACGGTCGTCGATCGTGCGGTCGAGGCGGATCGCCCTGCCCGGCGCGATGTCGCCGTCGCCGCGCAGGTTGTCGATGAAATCGACCAGCCAGTTGAAGGTGTCGACGAATCCCCTGTTGTCGTCGGCATCGAGAATGAGGCCCTTTTTCAGGCGGCAGAGAAACGGCGGACGCATGGCGGTCACTCCACGACGACGACATTGGACTCGACGCTGCCGTACACCAGGACGACGTACAGCTCGCCGGATGTCGGCACCGGCGCGGCCGTCACGATGCCCGTGCCTGCGGGCGCGCAGGATAGCGACGTCCACGTCGTCGTGCTCTCCGACGTCTTGTACCTGCAGATGAGGTTGCCCGGAACGAAGCCAGCGATCGCGGTCTCGTAAGAAATCGACAGCTCGTCACCCGTCCGAGTCGCCTCTGTAATCGCGAGAGATGTCAGCCCCGCGTCCTCGTCGTAGGTGCGGGCGTTCGCGGCCGGAAAGAGCGTCGCAGGGTCTTCCGGCGGAGAATACGCGAAGACGCTGTCCTGTTCGTTGACGGAGATCGAGACGCTCCAGATGTCGCCATCCTGGTGCTGCGGGACGATGTCGGAAGGGCACTCTTTAATCGTGACATTGACGGGTCGCACTCCGGACTGGCCGGAAATGATGCCGACCCGGGAGAACTCGCGGGTGTACTGCGTGCGCTTGGCGGCCGCGCAGTCGTACGCGGTGTCTTTGTCCATACCGATGAACTTGTACTGCTTTTTCGCGAAGCGCGAGATCTCATAGAACAGGCCCTCGCTGTTGTACTCCTGATGGTACGAAACGCAAAGTCCGGTGTCCGTGACCTTGTTGCTGTTGTCGTAGACGTGCTTGAGGTTGCGATATAATGCCATATCAGGATCCTCCCTTGAATAGCGTGATGACCCAGGTGACGAGAGACGCGACGATCGCGCCCACTACGCCGTAGATGGACGACCTGACCGACTCCTTGCCGACGATCTGGTAGAGGGTCTTCTGGATCGCGTCGACCTTGACCTTGATCTCGTCGATCTCCTCCTTGCGGGTCTCGTCGTGAGTCTCGAGACGGGTGAGCGTGATCTTGATCTCGTCGAGCGTCTCGAAGACGCGCAAGAACTTCCCTGTGGTGGAGTCTCCGGTGGTTTTGACCTTCACATTCCCCTCCTTTGCAGTTCGGCGGCATCGAGATCGCGGATCCGCTCGATCGTCGCGTCGTCGAACCATCCGCGAAAGACGCGGTAGCCGTATAGTGTAAAGACGTCGGGATTCCCCTCAATCATGGTGCCGCCCTGGACGTTTGCGACCATCAGGCGGAGTCGCGCGTTGCGAGCGAACGTCGCGCGCGGATGCCACAATTCTTGCGTGGAGGTGCGTTCGTGCTGGAGCTTCGCCGTCGCGTTGTATCCGCAAATGTGCACAGTCATGGAACCAGCGGCGATCCTGCCGCGGACGACTATCATGCGCCACTCGGTCGGGGAGAGCCCGCCATACTGGTCGAAACTCATCGAGCCGGAGCTATTCATGTTGTCGAACTGGGCTCCGACGAATTGGGCCAGCGGGTTCTCGGCAATGCCGAACTTGACGGTCGCATTCGCGCTGGCGGCCGCGATGCTGACGGCGCGGGAAGCGCTCGAGGCCATGATGTTGAATATCTGCTTCTCCGGAGACGCGGAGATGGACTTCTCGGCCCCGCCGACGTTGAGCGTGAGGGCCGTGTCCGTCTCGATGTTGACGCAGTAGCAGCCATACGGCCAATCGCGCGAGCCCGCCAGCGACTCCGGGACGGCGTAGGTCGTCAGGCAAGTCTCGCTCCAGGTTCCGTTGACGAGGCGTAGAGGCGTGTCGTATCGGTGCGTCTGCAGATCTGGCAGCTCGTCGCCGCCTTCGCGCGTGGCGCGTGCCGGATCTGCAGACACGGCGCTTATAACGAAGGGAACGAAGTCGCTCTCGAAGTAATAGTCTCTCCGCGGCGTCCACTTCATCCAGACGATGGCGGTGAAGTTGGACGCCCGGTCGTCGGTGAAGTAGGCGGTCGCGACGTCGAACATGTTCGAGTACGATGCCGCGCACATCACCGTCGGATCGCCGAAGCGCGGCGGGGCCAGGAGCTCCGGCGCGGCAAATGTGCCGCCGGCAAGCAGTGCCGCGGCCACGGCTGGAATTGAGCGGCGCATTAGTAGATGCACTCCTTGAGGACGGCTTCGACCTGTTCTTCGGACATCCCGGTGATGGCGACGGCCTGAGCCTTGAGCGCAATGAAGAGAGCGTTGTCCGTCGCCAGGTAGGTGCAGGCGTTCCATTCGTCCATGAGGTCGGCGGCCTCGATTGCCTTCCTGACCGAGACCCAGGCGTTCGCGTCGCCGTTCGCGCCGTTGAGAGTCTTGAGCGCCGTGATGATCGCGAGCTTCGAGTACTTGACCGGCGCAACCTTTTTCCACTTGCACGTCCACACCGTTTGCGCCGTGTAGTTCGTGAAGGTGTAGCCGCTGACGACGTAGTACTCGTTCGACTGAGCCGCGGGGTGTTCGGTCGTGACGATCCTGTACCAGCCACAGTCGGCGCGCCCGGCGTCGTCAAGGGAGTACAGGCCGACGATCACCTTGCCGGTCGAGAGCGACACGCCCTGGGTCGGGAGCTCCCGGGGCGACGAGCCGATCGTCGCGCCTCCGTCTCCGGAGTACAGGAACTTGTCGACGGCTGCTGCGACGCAGGCGGCGCAGAGCATGACAGAGAGGGTGAAGATGCGCTTCATGGTTTGTGATCCTTCCTTAGTTGATGATGTTGGCGTAGAAGTTCGCGCCGACGCGCCACACGACGGCGTAGAAGTCAGAAGTCGGCCAGGCGGAGTACCCGACGAGGTTGAGGTTGGCTGCGACGGAATAGGAGCCCGCCGGATGCACGGAGACGAGGACGCTCTGGCCGTCGATCCACCCGGTCGTTGACGCTGCGAAGGTCTCGCCGGCCGCGAGGACGCAATCGACGGCGTTGCCGTTCGCCTGGTAGACGACGGTCGCGCCGAGGTATGTCCAGCCGACAGGCGAGGCGGACGGCGCAGGGCCGTCGCTCCCGAAGGCCACCGAGGGCGCGGACGCGAACTCGCTGATGACGTTGCAGCGGACGGTGCCGCCGACGCGCCAGGCGACCATCTGGAAGGCGTTCGTCGGCCAGACGCCATATCCGACGAGCTGAAGGGCAGGCGCCGGGCTGTACGTCCCGGCCGGAACGACGACGGCGAGAACAGACGCCCCGTCCGGCCAGCTTGCGGAGTCGGCCGCAAGCGTCGCGCCGGACGTGACGCGGACGTAGGCCGCCGATCCGTTCACCGGGCGGGCGACTGTGTTCGTGTGCGCGACGTAGCCGCTCGGCGCGACGCGCAGGACGAGCTCGCCGAGGTCGGTGGCGGCGAGGGCGGCGTTGGCCGCGATGGCGGCAATCAGGACTAGAAGCGCACGACGCATGGATCACCTCGCGAAGAGATGCGGCTTGCCATCAACGGTCGCGATGTAGTAGCTGCCGAGCTCGACCGCGGGGCTCGACGTCGTCATGGCCGTCCCGTCGACCGTGAGCTGCGAAGGCTTGAGTGCGGTCGGATCCGTCTCGGTGTAAGACGTGAGCGGCGTGATGGAGTTCGCGCCGAGGGTGATGGTGCCGTTGGCGATACTCGCATCGGTGATGCCGTAGCCGGAGAGCGTCGTCGGCTTGCTGCCGATTTCGCTGAAGTTGTAGGAGGGCTTCGAGGACGCCTTCGCCCAGCTCGGGACGGTTGGATCCGTCTCAGTGTAAGACGTGATCCAGGGCGCATTGGTGATGACTGTGTAAGAGAACGCCGTCGGGATGTCCTCGACTCGTGCGAGCGTCCCGTCGGCGGCCGGGAAGATGAGCAGGCTGGTCGTCACGCCGTTGTTGACGGAGAGGATCACCGCGCTGCCGTCCTTGTATATCTGCCAGCCGCCTGCGCCGTACTCGCTGCCGAAGGAGACGCCAAACGACCCCTCGATCCCCACGCCACTCTTGAACATCGCACCGCCGGTGCATTCGAGAGCTCCCTGAACCGTGCCGCCGTCCGCCCTGGAGAGCGCGCCGTTTGCCGTGGCCTGCGCGGCGGCGACTGCGGTCGTGAGGTTGTTCGTCGCTGTCTCGAGCGCGGTGGCGCGGTTCTTGAGCGCCGTGACGTCGGACGCGGACGCCTTGCCGGCGAGGGCGGTGTCGATCTGCGACTTGTTGTACACGGTGACGGCGTGGTCGGTGCCGTTCGTGTCGGCGATCGTGATCGTCGCAGTGCCGCCGTTGCCGTTGACGACGGAGGCGAAGTCGCCGATGTTCTTGGACGTCACGATGACGCCCATGTCGGTGGCGCCGAACAGCGGCGCGAGCGCAGCTGCGCAGGAGAGGAGGAGGAGGAGTTTTTTCATGGTGGTTTTCCTTTTTTGGTGGGGTGGGTTAGTAGTCAAGGTCGATGAGACGGTATCGCCGGACGCCGTCGGCGTCGGCCTGGCCTCGGATGACGAGCTGCGAGTCCGCGTACACCGGCCGCACGACCAGGTTCGTGCCGCCGATGTCGACGGTGCGGACGGCGTCGGCCTTCTCGGCGATCGCGACCGTGTTCGTGTCCACGCGCGCGGACACGGAGACGACGAGGTTCGATATGGCCTTGTCCTGTTTGTCGACATACTCCTTTGTCGCCGTCACCGCGAGAGCGATGGCCGGCAACGCAAAGAGCGCGAAAGTGGCGAGAGTTTTACGCATTGGCGGAAACCTCCTGGAACTCGCCGTCGACGAGGATGTAGTCGCCGTCCCAGCTCGCGCCCCAGGCGCCCATCTCGTCGTCGTACACCATCGTCTGCTTGACATAGTGCTGGACGTCGTCGACCATGCGGCTCTTGTCGTAGACGTCCGAGCCCTTGATGACGTAGTTCTTCGTCGGATCGCCGGGATGCGTGTCCGGAGTGGTCTTCAGAATCTCGAGATCGCCTACGCCGATCACGGACGTCATCGACGTCCGCTCGCCGGTGGCGACGGTCGCGACGACGCGGTAGCCGAGCTCGACGAGCCCGTAGTTGGGGAAGCACGACCCCGCGAAGGCGACGAACCACTTGACGCCGCTTTTCGTGCAGGGCGCGGTGAAGGTGGCGCCGTCGGCGTTGACGATGCTGACGGAGACGGACACGATGTCGCCGTCCGGCCGCGAGTCCGGAATGCCGACAAGCGCCACCGGCATCGACGAGCCGGCGAACACGGCAAGGGGGTCGAGCGGAATGCGCGGAGACTTTTGGCACTGGAGGCTGCAATTGACGGTCATGGTCTGGATCCTTTCATTTGAGGCCGAGCTTGTTGAGCTTCTCCTTGATGTTCTTCAGGTTCTCGTGGTTGTCCTTTTCGCGCTGCCGGGCGATCTGGAGGTTCTGCTTGGCGTCCTCGAGCTGCTTCTTGTGCTCGAGCGCGGTGTCGCGGAGCTTCTCGAACTTCTGGACGAAGTCCCGATCCTGCTGCGACCAGGTCTTCCGGTTCCTGTCCATGAGCTGGTCGTACTTCTGCTTCTCCTTCTTAAGTTCCAGCCACTTCTCGCGCTCCTCCTTGTCGAGCTGCTTCGCGCGCTCGCGGTTGAACTTGTCCATGTCCTTGACGGATCGGACGAGCCCATCGTTGATTGCCTTCTGCAGGTCGTGCGAGACGATCTGGGCCTTGACGGTGCCGTCGATCTTGACCGGCACGGAGAGGTTGCCCTTGCCCTTGTTCTGGCCGAAGATGTTCTCGCTGATCTTGTTGTCCGCGAAGTTTCGCTCATAGTCGGAGAGGGCCTTGGCGTACGCGCGCTCGGCGGCGGCGACGTCCTTCGCGGCGTCGTTGACCTTGCGCTGCGCGTCGGCGGCGTCCTCCTGGACTTCCTTCTCGGCCTTGAGCTGGGCGGCATGAGCCTCGCGGGCCTGCCGTTCCTTCTCGAGGGCTTCCTGCGCGGCGGTCTGAGCGGCCTCGAGGTCGTTGATCTTCGCGGTGGCCTTGAAGGAAGTCC
>Ga0265298_10003955_pt1 | contig 19189 bp, 14 predicted proteins | sample AusTroGonzalo_MG_3_FD_193486 | JGI IMG/M metagenome (GOLD analysis project Ga0265298, IMG submission 193486) | Bovine rumen microbial communities from tropical cattle in Woodstock, Queensland, Australia - Gonzalo_01 | ecosystem: Host-associated > Mammals > Digestive system > Stomach > Rumen ... | reverse complement strand
AAGAGGATTTTTAGCAGGCTTTCAGCTGTTTATACGTTTCTTTGCTATTGACAACAATAAGAATAGCGGACAGAATGGGAAGGAAAAGAAAACCGTGGAGGACAAACGATGAGGATCGGTGTGGATTATTATCCCGAGCACTGGGACAGATCTCTCTGGGAAGCGGATGTGGACCTGATGAAGAAGACCGGCGTGAAGCTGGTACGGCTGGCGGAGTTCGCCTGGTGCCGAATGGAGCCGGAGGAGGGCCGCTTTTCTTTTGAATGGCTGGATGAAGCAGTGAGACTTTTTGCCGAGCGGCAGATCGACGTGGTTCTTTGTACTCCTACAAGCTGTCCGCCTTTGTGGCTATATGAAAAATATCCGGATTCTGTGATGGTTGAAAAAGACGGTACACCCACACGCATCGGCGTACGGGGTCATCGGTGCATCAACCATCCGGCCGTACGAAAGCATAGTGAGCGGATGATCGAGGAAATGACGAAGCACTACGCGGACAACCCGGCTGTAGTCGCCTGGCAGATCGACAATGAACTTGAAGCATATCAGTGCTACTGCGGGATCTGCGGCGACAAATTCCGGGAATGGATGCGGAAAAAGTACGGTTCCCTGGAAGCAATCAACAAAGCTTACGGCAATGTCGTATGGAGCGGAGAGTACTCCTCCTGGGAGCAGATTCAGCCGCCGTACGGCCATTATCAGGAGGCGTGGATGAATCCGGCGTTTATGCTGGATTACAGCCGTTTTGCTTCGGATAACATGATCGAATTCAGCAACTGGCAAGCCGCACTGATCCGGAAGAACTGCCCCGGTATCCCGGTAACAACCAATGTGTGGTTCAGCCAGCATGTGCCGGACTTTTATAAGGAGTTCAGCGAACTTGACTTTGTTGCATATGATAATTATCCCACGGCAAAGATTCCGGAAGATCCGGAAACCTGCTATACCCATGCGTTCCATCTGGATATGATGCGCGGTGTAAAACGGCAGCCATTCTGGGTGATGGAGGAACTGAGCGGCGGAACGGGGTGCTGGGGCCCCATGGGACGGACACCCGAACCGGGAATGATCCGGGGATACGCGCTGCAGGCCTTTGCCCACGGGGCGGATACGGTAGCCTTTTTCCGTTGGCGGACCGCGAACATCGGTGCGGAGATGCACTGGCACGGCCTGATTGACCACAGCAATGTACCCGGCCGCCGGTTCCGCGAGTTTGCGGAATTATGCAAAAAAGCGGAGAGTCTGACTTCCTGGCAGGGCGCGGAGAACCGGACTGACGTGGCAATTCTTCTGTCCATTGAGAATGAGAATGCCTTCAGGATCCAACCTCAGACGGAAGACTATTACTACCTGGAACAGCCTCAACGGCTGCATGCGGCGTTCATGGCTCTGGGCATGAACGTGGATATCATCGGACAGCATGAAGACCTGGACGGTTACCGGATTGTATGTGCACCGGAAATGTATATCCGGAACAGCGAGACGTCAAAACGGCTGCATGATTTTGCCGAGCGGGGCGGAACCGTTATCCTGACCACCCGCAGCGGTGTGAAAGATGAACACAACAATGCGATTATGGAACCGCTGCCGACGATTTACCGCGATCTGGCGGGCGCGGTTGTGACGGAATATGACCCGATCGGTCCGGACAGTGTGCCGGTGGTTTTCGCGGACGGGACCGCCGCCGCAGGCCGGCAGTGGTGCGATATTCTGGAAACGGAAGGCGCGGAGATTCTGGCCCGGTATGATGGGGAATACTACCGTGATACGGCTGCAGTGACACGCAATGTTTACGGAAAGGGCAAGGTCTACTACATTGCCACGGTGGGCAACCGGGCACTTTATAACCGGGTCATCCGTGACGCGGCAGAGGAAGCTAAGCTGCCTTATATCGAAGGCATTCCCGAGCGGGTGGAGATCGTGACCCGGACCGGTCCGGCGGGAACCGTCCGGTTTATCTTCAATAATGACACAAAACAAAAAGAATTCACCCTGGAGGGTGAATCCGTTATGCTGGAACCGTTTGAGACAAAGATTATCAGGACGGACTGAGATTTGCCACAGTTTCTCCCGGGATCAGTTTTCCGCGGACGGTAAGATCCCGGGTCAGTCCTGGACCATCCTGGATCCCGAGAAGAAGCAACTCCACTGTTTTTTTACCGATCATATCCGCATCCTGCGCAAAGGTCGTCAGGCTCGGCGTCACCATGCGGGAAAGCGGGATCCCGTCATAACCGGCGCAGCTGAACTGCTCCGGGGCGCTGATCCCTTTTGATTTCAGGATCCGCAAGGCGTTTACGGCGGAGTAATCGTCCGGCATCAGGATGCAGGTCGGCGGATTGGGGAGGGAAAGCAGTTCCTCCGCTTTCCGCGCGCAGAGTTCCGGATTGTTAAAGGCACCAAGGCAGATATACTGATCCGGAATGGCAAGCCTGTGTGACTTCAGGGCATTATGAAAGCCCTGAAGCCTTTCTTTTGTCGCATATCCGATCTCACCGTGAATGAAAGCAATCCGCCGGTGCCCGTGGCTGACAGCCCAGTTTGTAAGCTCTTCAGTACCCTGACGGTAATCGCTGAAAATGTTGCTTGCCTCCGGTTCGCTGAGATCGACGGAAACAACGGGGATGTTGCCCTTGGTCAGTTTCCGGACACTTTCACTGCCGACATTCGCGTAGACAACTACGATGCCGTCCATACGGCGGGAGAGCGAGGTCTCAGTATAATCGATCCGGCCGTTCCGCTTGACACGGGCAAGCAGCAGGACGTCAAGACCGGCTTCTTCGGCGTGAATCCGAACTGAATCAATGATGCCTGAAAAGAACGGATGGTTCAGATGGTTGTCGAACACAATACCGATCATGTCCGAACGGTTTGTCTTCAGCGTTCTTGCGATTATATCCGGGGTGTAGCCCATGCGTTTCGCAACGTCCAGAACCTTCCGGCTGGTATCCGGGCTGATCAGCTCGTTTCCGCTGAGAACCCGGGATACCGTGGAGACTGAAACGCCGCACTGCCGGGCGATGTCCTTCATTGTTACCATCGTACGTTTTCCCGGGGACTTTCCGATCGTCCCCAAACCCCTTCGGACATTTGTTTTAACCAGTTTTTTCCTTACCGTTACCTTCATTAACAAATGAGAGCCGCTCCCGAAAGAGCGGGAACGGCTCCCGGACATTCATGATGAATGATCAGTTGTTGGCATCCATGAACGCGAAGCAGTTCTGGATGTCAGCCATCTTCTCGGCGACGGCGTCATCATAGCCGTAACTCTTGCAGGTTTCAACCATGGCCTTCCAGTTATTCTCGAATTCCTCTTCGGTTTCGGAATATACGCACTTCCAACTGCCGTCCTTCATCACGGGAGCAAACTGGGCACGCTTCTGGGTGTAGTCATCGGTCGGAGCGGCCTTTGTGTAGGCGATAGCGGCCGGGCTTACAACGGAGACCTTTCCGGTCTTCCGGTAGAGATCTACGCCGGAGGTCGCACCGTCAGCATACTCAGAGGACCAGGCTTCGCTTAACGCGGTAGCATAGTGCTCGGCATAGCAGGGCCATCCCTTGTAGCTGAAGCTGTAGGTCTTGCCCGGGATCATCTGCTCAAGCTTGATCGTCTCATGGTTGATCTTGCTTTCGCCGTCCTGGAAGGTGCCGCCACCGTATTCAGCGGGCATCTGGGTGTTTTCACGGTCTTCCTGGCACTGCCAGCCGAACTCGGTCATGTAGGGCACGCCGTCTTCACCGTAATCCCAGGTCAGTCCCTTCGGGCCGTAATTCTGGATAATCATCCCTTCCTCAGAGCACAGCCAGTCGATGATCTCAAGGCAGCGGTCCGCATACTCTGTATTTGCACCGAGAGCCCACATACGGTCGGAACCGGAGGTGGAGATGGTCTGCATGGCAGGAGCGGAATCTTCAAACATAAAGGTGGTGAAACCGTCCTTGTTGGCGGCCTTTTCAGCACTGTTGTAGTTTCCGATGATCCAGCCCCACATAGCCATCAGATAACGGCCGTTGCTGAGCTTCTGGGAATAGGCATCAAAGTTCTGAGAGATGGATTCCGGATCAAACAGACCTTCGCGGTACAACTGGTTGTTCACTTTCAGGGCACGATAGTAGAGACTGCCTTCCTCGAGCGGGTTCACGACTTCGCGGGTGGCGTAGTTCACGCCCATGAAGTCATATTCCTGATAGCCGTAATAGGTCATCAGATCCCAGGTGAACTTCATGACACAGTCTTCCCAGTCCGGGAATCCGCCGTAGGCGTAGACTTTTTCGCCGCTCTCATTAGCGGGAACCGCATCCTGCAGCGCCTTCAGGAAGGCGGGCAGATCTTCCAGGGTCTTCAGTGCCGGCTTGCCGGCTTTTTCCCATGCATCAAAACGGATCTGGATGGCGTAAGTGGGATCAGTCAGCTCTGCCCAGGCACCGTCTTCCATGGCAACGGCGTAGGTGAAGCCATACTTGCCATCGTATCCCTGAGATGCTGCCAGATCGGAGATCTTTTTCATGGCATCAGGGAGATAGGTGGTAATGTTGGTATAGGGGGTCAGATCCAGCTCACTCCAGTCCAGGAGCAGGTCAGCTTTCAGCATAGCGCTGAAGTCCTCTCCCAGATCGCCAATACAGACGATGTCGCCCAGCTCACCGGCGGAGATGCCTGCGGTCAGCGCGTTGGGATCCACGTTGGTGGAGACATACTTCAGGGTCACGTTGAAGCGATCCTTCAGTTCCTTGGCGAACCAGCCTCCCTGTTCGCCGGCGTAGTTGGCCAGCTGGGAGAACATGGTCAGGGTGATTGGCTCACGATAGGTGTCATCGGCCAGAGCCGGGACGGCTGCCATGGACACCAGCAGCATGAGCGAGAGAACGATGGACAGGATTTTCTTCATGGTTTCTTCCTCCTTATAATGATTGCATATTGCAAACCCGTTTTACGAACGGGGCAAAGCCAGAGAGAATTTTACAGCTGCGGAACACCTCATCCGCCCTTCGGGCACCTTCCCCTCCAAGGGAAGGCTTTTATGAATTAACCTTTTACGGCGCCGATCATGATACCTTTGACGAAGTAGCGCTGGAAGAAGGGATAAACACAGAGGATGGGTAGTGTGACGACCATGGCGACCGTCATTCTTACGGACAGGGCGGTTTGCTTGGTTGCTATATTTGCAAGGGAACTGGCATCCTGCGTGTTTCGCACAAGGGAGGCGAGGGAAGAGGCCTCATTTTGGTATTTATACAGCAGGAATTGCAGCGTGTAGTATTTTCCGGAAGGCATCAGCATCATGGTGTCCGTGAAGCTGTTCCATTGACCGACAGCGGAGAAGATACACAGGGTTGCAAGGATCGGTGTGATCAGCGGCATAATGACGGAGATGAACACCCGTGTATAGCCGGCGCCGTCCAGTGTCGCACTTTCCTCCAGGGATGCAGGGAGCGCTTCGATAAATGTTTTCACCAGAATTACATTATACGGAGAGACCAGCCCCGGAATGACGTAGACCCAGAAGTTATCCAGAAAGCCCAGCATTCTCAGATTCATATACCAGGGGATCAGGCCGGCGGAGAAATACATGGTGATAATGATCAGGCGATACCAGACCTTGCGAAGCCACATCTCCTGTTTTGTGCAGAGATAGCCGAGGAAAGCGCAGCCGCCGACCGTCCAGAGTGTTCCCAATACTGTGCGGGCAATGGAAACAAACAGCGCATCCAGAATTCCAGGGATTTTCATTACCTGAACATAGTTCTGGAAATGTATGCCCTGGGGATACAGCTGAATTTTCCCGAGCCTGACCAATTCGTTATTCGAAATGGTGTTGATAAACAGATAATAGAACGGGAAGATACAGGCCAGGGTGATCAGGATGAAGACAGTGTAGTTGATGATATTGAACGCAACATCGCCACGCGACTGTTTGATACCGGTCTGACCACCGCCGGTGCGTTTTGATTTCTGCCGGATTACAGTCATCTTTTCGCTTCCCCTCTTTCTTACATAATCGATTCGCCGCGCAGTTTTTTGGACAGGAAATTCGCGGTGAACAGGAGCGTTACGCTGACCAGGGTTTTCAGGATTCCGATTGCCGTCGCATAGGAATACAGCGCTGTTCCGCCGGAAGCGATCGTAATGTTGTAAACATACAGATCGAGCACTTCAATCGTCGGTCGGTTCATCGGGTTCTGGAAGACCAGATACTGCTCCATGCCGTTGTTCAGGATGTTTGAAATCGAGAGCATCAACAGGACGAAGAAAGTCGGCAGCAAGCCCGGCAGCGTGATATGCCTCATCAGTGCCCAGCGGTTGGCACCGTCAACCCGGGCAGCTTCATACTGCTCCTGGTCGATACCGGAGATCGCCGCCAGATACATGATGGCGCCCCAGCCCAGGCCTTTCCAGGTGTTCCAGGCCCACATTTTCAGCCAGATGTGGTCCGGCGAGTTCAGCCACACGGTCGGATTTGCCGGATCATTCAGGCCCAGATCCATCATAAGCTTGGAATAGATTCCCGTATCCGCGGCGAACAGGCACATGGCAAAGGAGAAAACCAGGGCCCAGGAGATGAAGTTCGGCAGGGTGGTAAAGATCTGAACGAACTTTTTGAACTTTGTCCGTGTGATCTCGTTCAGGAAGATCGCGAAGACCATCGGCAGCCAGCTGAATGCCAGATTCAGACCGCTCATTCCCAGCGTGTTCTGCAGGACGCGGGTGATGTTGTCCCGGTTTGCCACGTTCGTAAACATTTCAATGAACCACTTGAGGCCGACAAATTCCTGCTGATCCATCGGAACGCCGAATTTATAGTTGTAGAAGGCATAACTCCATCCGTACAGCGGCAGGTATGCAAACAGGAAAACCGCCAGGAGGAAGGGAAGCATCATCAGGAACAGCTTGTATTTCTTCGGCAGTTCCTCTTTATCTGCGAAGGCGGTGAAGAAAGCCGCAAAGATCAGCAACGGGATGGAGACGAAGAGAAACAGCTCGCCGGCTCCGGTTGCGACCGCCCGGGGCAGCCCGCGGGAGGCGCACAGCCATACGGCGATCCGCAGGACTGCAGCTGCCAGCAGCAGGACGATGATCACTTTCTGATTCTGCCTCATGATGAGCAGGAAAACCGCCGCAGCGATTGCGAGCAGCGCGGCCCAGGTCAGGAACGTGACCGTCCCGGCCAAAGAAGCGGTGGCAGCATTGACCGCCTGGCGAGAATAGGTTTCATCATCCTCGGAATAAACCGGCTTTCCCTTGGCAGTTACCGGATCCTCCAGGCGCTTCGCCGCAGAGAACGTGATCGCGTCCAGACCGCGAATTGTCGCAGTAGCCTGAACCTTATTTTTGCCGGGCTGTGTAAAGGAGACCGTTACCACCGGCAGGAGGAGGCAGACCAGCGCGGCAGTTGCCAGCGTCACAGCGACCACACGGAGACGGATGCGCTCCGGAATCGGATTGACGAAATACGGTTCATTGGCCTGCCGGACTCCGAAGGCGGCAGCGCCGGCGGACAGGACGCCGAGCATTACCGCCAGCAGGGGAATGGGGGTAACGGAACCAAGCCCCAGATGAAGCAGTTGACGGGAGGCTGAGGCATACATATCCGCTTCCCCGACAGAAAGAAGGGCAAACCCGTCCACGAGCAGAAGCAATGCTCCCAGCGCGGCGGCAGACAGTGGGAACCAGCGGTCCACACGGGGAATGAACGAGAGCACAGCCGCCAGCAGGAAGAGCATGGCGGCAATGACAATCGGCACGTTGACCGTGTTATTGTTTCCGCGAATTGTGAAGATGCCCTGGATATTGCTGGTGTCAGAGGAGAAAGGCTCCAGTGCGAGCAGATCGCCCGAGAGCACATTGGTAAAGGAGCCATCCTTCTGACCGACAGCGTAAAGATTATCCTCCGTGCCGAGCATGACAGACCAGAAGTTTGCGCTACGGCGGACGGAGGCGGCATCAGCGGGTGAATCCGTCAACGTATCCGGAACGCGGACCGAATAAACAGGAAGGAACATGACCAGCAGCACGGCGGCGGCCAGAACTCCGCTGACAAGGCGAAGTGTACGGTCATTAGACCGGACCTCCTGATTCCGAAGGAAAAGAACCAGGTTCACTACAGCCAGGATCACCAGCACGATCAGCGGCGCATAAATCCAGGCCTGCACGGTGAACAGAATTGTGAAGAGCAGGCTCCCGCTGAGGTTCCCCCACTGCGCCAGAAAAGTGCCGTACAGCACGAGGGCTGCGACGGAAAGCAGAAGCGGAAGACCTGACCCTTTGCGCCCCCAAACGGTCATCAGGATTGCCGCAACCGCCAGCAGCAGGCTGCCGATCAGGGGCAGGCGACCGAGATCCGGCACAGAGAGCGCCGGGAAAATGTCCGTGGGCAGGCAGTTATTGCCTTTGGCAATCAGATTCCATAAAGTGATTTTTTCCGGAAAAGAGGCAGCAAGATCCTCGCCCAGCCGGGAATGCACATGAATCCCCACTGCAGGCAGAAACAGCACGGCGATGAGCACTGCCAGGAGGATCAGCACGGGCCATTTGGATTTCATTCCTTGTCCAGCTCCTTTATGCAATCGATTGCATGGTCATTATATGTCCATCCAATACATTTGTCAATGCAGATAAGTACAAATTGTTTTTCCAAAAAGTTGGATAATATTCGGTACGGAGGACGGAAAACAGAGGATGGTCGTTGCGAATTAACAGAAGAACGAGTATAATATTCAGAACGAAACGGAGGGAAGACTTTATGGGAAACGTTTTTTATTTTGACTGGGAAGTCGATCTGATTGAATGGCTTCAGCAGAATATGGGCAAGATCGGGGAAACTGCATCCAAGATTTTTTCATTTATCGGCGGCGAGACCATTTCACTGCTGCTGATTATTATTCTGATGTTCTGTTATAAGAAGGAAGTCGGGAAACGGGTTTCCATGACGGTCCTGGCGGCAAGCATGTGGTTTCCGATGATTAAGAACGTCGTGCTCCGGGTACGGCCCTATATGGCTCATCCCGACAAGATCAAATGCCTGCAGATAGTGGAGGCGGACGCGGACCCGATGGATATCATCCAGCAGGGTTATTCGTTCCCGAGCGGCCACGCTGCTACTTCGGCGGCTCTGTTCGGCGGCATCGGGAGGGAAGTGCGGAAACGGTGGATGTGGACGCTGGCCATCGTGATGCCCCTGCTGATCGGGTTCAGCCGCTTTGCGGTCGGCGTTCATTATCCGACGGATGTACTGGCGGGATGGGCGGTCGGCTTGCTGGCGATCGGGTTCAACATCCTGCTGAACAAGAAGATTCAGAAAGAATGGCTGCGCGGGGTGATCCTGCTGGTGCTGACGGTGCCCGGTATTTTCTGGTGCAACAGCCGGGATTATTTCACCGCTCTGGGTCTGATGATCGCGGCGACGATTGCTTTCCCCTATGAATCGAAGTATGTGCGTTTTGAGGACACCCGGAATGTGTGGGCAATGATTCTGCGCAGCGTCGGGGCTTTTGCGATCTATTTCGCGCTGAACTCGCTGCTGAAGATGCCCTTCAGCAAGGAATTCCTGAACAGCGGCGTGCTGACGGCAAATCTGGTCCGGACGGCCAGATATGCGATCATCCTGTTTGTAATCTTCGGCGTTTATCCGAAAGTATTCCCGGTATTTGAGAAGATCGGCAAAAAGAATTAAATGGAATACACAGTCAGGCCGGAGGAAGGCGGGCGGAAGGTCCGGGATATCCTGCGGCGGAGCATGGGCGTCAGTTATACGGCGCTGAAGAGCGCCAAATGGAACGGACGGATCCGGCTGAACGGGGAAACAGTTCGGGCGGACGCGATGGTGATCCCCGGAGATCTGGTAAGCATCGAATGGGCTGAAGACGAACCGGTCTACGCTGTCAAGCCCTTTCCCCTTGATATTAAAGTCCCGTGGATAGACGAGCACCTGATGATCGTCGACAAGCCGGCAGGGATTGCCAGCCAGGCGAGCCGGAATCATCCGGAGGATTCACTGGAAAACGCGGTATATGCTTACCTCGACTGCCCGGAGAACTATATATATCGGCCGGTCAACCGGCTGGACAAAGGGACGGGTGGGCTGATGGTGATCGCCCGGACGCCTCATACGCAGCATTTGCTGCAAAGGCAATTGCATTCAACGACTTTCAGACGACTGTATCTTGCTTTGACAGACGGTGTACCGGAGAAGGCTGAAGGGGTTCTGGATTATCCTATTGAGAAGATGCCGGGATCAACCGTGAAGCGGACGGTACGCGAGGACGGGAAACCCTCCTGCACCCGGTACAAAACCCTCCGGGCCGGGAATGGCCACGCATTGATGCTGCTGGAACTGGAGACAGGCCGGACCCACCAGATCCGGGTCCATCTGAGCCATATCGGTTGTCCGGTCCGGGGAGATTTCCTGTACGGAACGGAACAGCCGGAGGAGTATCCGGGATGCTTTGCGCTGCACAGCGCGATAGTGGAACTATTGCATCCTATTACAGGAGAAAAGATTGTACTGACGAGCCTGCCGGAATGGGCGGAAGGAATTGACAGGGATGTTCTTTTCATGGACTTTAGTTGACAATTCATCATTCAGAATTCATAATTCAGAATTAGACATTTGCGGGAGAGAGCTTTCTTCACGCAGGCAAAAAATGCCTTTGGTCGAAATGATATGAGGTACGGCGGAAGCCGGCTCAGGATGAAAAAACGAGAGGAACTGCAAAATGACAATTATTGAACTGCTTGAGAGAAATGCCAAGGAATGGCCTGAAGATACCGCCCTGGTGGAGATCAACCCGGACCAGCCGGAAACCCGGAGGGTTACCTGGCATGACTTTGAGCTGGTGGAACCTACCGCGAAACAGAAGCACTATCGCCGGGAGATCACCTGGGCGGTTTTTGATGAAAAGGCGAACCGGATCGCCAACATGCTGAAGAGCCACGGCATCGGGAAAGGCAAGAAGGTTGCCATCCTGATGATGAACTGCATCGACTGGCTGCCGATCTATTTCGGTATCCTGAAAACCGGCGCAGTGGTTGTGCCGATGAACTTCCGCTACGCGGCAAACGAGATCGAATACTGTCTGAAGCTGAGTGAAAGCAACATGCTGATCTTCGGGCCGGAATTTATCGGCCGGATTGAGGAGATCGCGGACAATATCCCGGATGTTTCCCTGGTTTACCTGGGACCCGGCTGCCCGACCTTCGCGGATGACCTGAACGATCTGATCAGTGAAAGCAGCAGCAGTTTCCCGCCCTGCACGCTGACCGAGGACGACGATGCGGCGATTTACTTTTCTTCCGGAACAACCGGGTTCCCGAAAGCAATCCTGCACAAGCATCGCAGCCTGATCCACAGCGCACGGGTGGAGCAGGCACACCACGGGCAGACCAAGGAGGACTGCTTCCTGTGCATTCCGCCGCTGTATCACACCGGCGCGAAAATGCACTGGTTCGGCAGCCTGATTTCCGGCAGCAAGGCCGTAATCCTGAAGGGGACGCGGCCTCAGACGATCCTGGAGGCGGCAAGCAGCGAGCATTGCACGATTGTATGGCTTCTGGTTCCGTGGGCGCAGGATATCCTGACCGCTCTGGACAGCGGCGAGCTGAAGCTTTCCGATTATCAGCTGGATCAGTGGCGGCTGATGCATATCGGTGCTCAGCCTGTACCCCAGAGCCTGGTGCACCGCTGGCTGAAGTATTTCCCGAACCATGCATATGACACGAACTACGGCCTGAGCGAGTCCATCGGCCCCGGTGCGGTGCATCTGGGAGTTGAAAACGTGCGGAAGGTCGGCGCGATCGGTATTCCCGGATACGGCTGGGAGACGAAAATCATCCGACCGGACGGCAGCACGGTTGCACCGGGCGAAGTCGGCGAGCTGTGCCTGAAGGGCCCGGGCGTCATGGTTTGTTATTTCAACAACCCACAGGCTACAGCGGAAACCCTGAAGGACGGGTGGCTTTTGACCGGCGATATGGCACGCCAGGATGAGGAAGGCTTCATCTATCTGGTAGACCGGAAGAAGGATGTTATCATCACCGGCGGTGAGAACCTGTATCCGGTAGAGATCGAAAACTTCATGGCGGCCTGCCCGGCGATCAAGGACGTGGCGGTGATCGGCCTGCCGGACGCACGGCTGGGCGAAATCGCGGCGGCGATCGTGGAACTGGTACCGGGAAGCACGGCAACGGAAGAGGATATTCAGGAGTTCAACATGGGGATGCCCCGGTACAAGCGGCCGCGGAAGATCATCCTGGCGCCGGTACCGCGGAACGCAACGGGAAAGATTGAGAAACCAAAGCTCCGCAGGATGTATGGAGGCGAATGCCTGGTGGATTCTCAGAACAGGAGCTGAGGCAATTCGGGGTTTTCCCCGTTAAGGGATTGGTTACCGAACGAGGACACCTCATCCGCCCGCAAGCGGGCACCTGCCTGGGCTGCCGCCCGGTCTCTGCTGAAAACGAGCACACTGGCTCGTTTTCCAGGCGCGCCGGCCCCCCTCAAGGGGAAGGCTTTGGAGGGACAATGCGAACCCCAGGGGGAAGACTTTGAGATACGGCATATGATTACGAAAATGAATATCTTAAGGAGTCAGCATGAAGAAGTTACTGATCGGTAATGAAGCAGTGGCATGGGGACTGTATAACGGCGGGATCGGGCTGGTTTCCAGCTATCCCGGAACCCCATCCACGGAGATCACGGAATTCCTGGCAAAACACGATGATATTCACAGCGAGTGGGCACCGAACGAGAAGGTCGCGATGGAGACAGCCTTCGGCGCAAGCCTGGCGGGCATGCGCAGCGTCTGCGCGATGAAGCATGTCGGCCTTAACGTAGCTGCGGATCCGCTGTTCACGCTGAGTTATACCGGTGTGACCGGCGGTATGGTTGTATGCGTGGCGGATGACCCGGCGATGCATTCCAGCCAGAACGAGCAGGACAGCCGGCATTACGCTGTCGCATCGAAGGTGCCGATGCTGGAGCCTTCCGATTCCGCAGAAGCCTATGCGTTTGCGAAAAGCGCGTTTGAGTTGAGCGAGAAGTACGATACACCGGTGCTGCTGCGGATGTGCACGCGCATTGCGCACAGCCAGTGCGTGGTTGACATCGGCGAGCGGGAAGAGGTTCCGCTGAAGGAATACGTAAAGCAGCCTTCCAAGTATATCATGATGCCCGGCTATGCCAAACTGCGCCATCCGATCGTGGAAGAGCGGACGGAGAAACTGAAGGCGCTGGCGGAAGACTGCATGTACAACCGGGTTGAGCCGGCGGAGGATAACGAGATCGGCATCATCACTTCCGGCTGCAGCTATCTGTATGTGAAGGAAGTGTTCGGTGACAGCGTGAGCGTACTGAAGATCGGTATGCCGAACCCGCTGCCGGAGAAACTGATCCGCGACTTTGCCGCGAAGGTAAAAAAGCTGTACGTGATCGAGGAACTGGACCCGGTGATCGAGAACCATGTGAAGGCACTGGGCATCGAAGTGACCGGCAAGAGCCTGTTCTCCGCGATCGGCGAATTCAGCCAGAAGACGATCCGAGAAGCCTTTATCAAAGAGGGCGTCGCGGTGAAGGATATTCCGGAAGCCCAGGGCGAGGCACCCGCGGTTCCCGGACGTCCTCCGATGATGTGCAGCGGCTGCCCGCACCGGGGGATGTACTATACGCTAGTGAAGAACCATATTACGGTGCTGGGCGACATCGGCTGCTATACGCTGGGTGCAGTGGCACCGCTGAATGCGCTGGATTCCACCCTGTGCATGGGTGCGAGCGTGAGCGGCATCCACGGGTTCAACGCGGCCCGGGGCAGCGAAACCGAGAAGAAGACCGTAGCGGTCATCGGCGACAGCACGTTCATGCACAGCGGCATGACCGGACTGGTTAACATCGCCTATAATGCTACGAATTCCACTGTAATCATTCTTGACAACTCCATCACCGGGATGACAGGACACCAGCAGAACCCGACTACCGGATACAATATCAAGGGCGATCCGGCGGCAAAGGTGAATCTGGAGGCCCTGTGCAAGGCGCTGGGAATCAACCGGGTACGCGTGGTTGATCCCTATGACCTGAAGGCCTGCGAGGATGCGGTGCTGGAAGAACTGGCTGTGGAGGAGCCCAGCGTCATCATTTCCCGCCGGCCCTGCGTGCTGCTGAAGTATGTGAAGCACGGGAAGCCCCTGACCGTGGACAAGGCAAAGTGCCGCGGATGCAAGAAGTGCATGAAGATGGGCTGCCCGAGCATCAGCTTTAAAGAGGGTAAGGCCCGCATTGACCGGACGCTGTGCGTCGGATGCGGCGTGTGCAGCCAGTTGTGCGCGTTCGGAGCGATCGGAGGGAACGAATGATGAAGACAACGAATATTATGATCGTCGGCGTCGGCGGACAGGGAAGCCTGCTGGCTTCAAGACTTCTGGGAACCCTGCTGACGGATGAAGGATATGATGTAAAGGTCAGCGAGGTTCACGGCATGAGCCAGCGCGGCGGCAGCGTTGTGACCTACGTACGCTATGGCGAGAAAGTATACAGCCCTATTGTAACCGAGGGTGAATGTGACTATATTATCAGCTTCGAGAAGCTGGAAGCGGCCCGTTATGCGGCCTGTCTGCGCAAGGACGGCAGCATCATCGTGAATACCCAGGAAATCGATCCGATGCCCGTGATTACCGGCGCAGCGGAATATCCTGCCGGCGTGCTGGATGACCTGAAAGCAAAGGGCTTTCATATTGATGACTTCGATGCTCTTGCCCCGGCCATGGAGGCCGGCAGTGCCAAAGCGGTCAACATTGTGCTGATGGGCCATTTCGCAAAGCATACGAACATTCCGAAGGAAAAATGGCTGGCGGCCATGGAAAAGGTAATCAACCCGAAATTCCTGGAAATGAATAAAAAGGCGTTTGACCTGGGGTTTGCAAGCTGATTTGAAACAGCATAAACGAGGAGGCAACGACCATGGCAGAGATGAAGAAAACCGTGAAAAAACCGTCCGGAAAGAAGACAAAGAAGCCTGAGATCTATATTCAGTCCCCCTACGGCGGGAACATCACGCCGGAGGAGATTGCTGCGAAGATGCCGGAAGGCGCAGAGTCCTGCTATGTGCGGGTTGACCAGAATCTGATCTGGTGGGTTCGCGGGGATGAGACCGGTGCCGTGTATATCTGGGATTGATGACGGATTTCGTGAAGATTTATGTATATACCCGGCCGGTCCTGACCGAAAGCTACCCGGACGGGTTAGCCCGCAGCATTCATATTGCGGCAGAGACAGAAGAGGAAATCCGGAAGCCTTTTAATCAAAACTACGGAATTCTTTTCGCTGAAGGAACGGTTTCCGAAGAGAATACGATTGTCCCGATGGGAATCCGGAATCCGGGAATCTTCCGCATGGAAGACGGGACGATCGGAATCACCGGGGAGCGGGTGCATGAGAATGGCGAAACGGATGAGACAAGCCGGGGAAAAGTTCTGCTATGGACGACAAAGGATCTGATCCGCTTTGATTTTGCGGGTTTTACGGATCCGGGAAAACTCCCGCAGCTGACGGATATGCTGGAAGCAGACCGGGAAACGGCACTGACCGCGCTCGACTGGTGGAGTCCTGTTGTTTATACAGGGCTGACAGTTCCGGAAACAATCCGGGCCAGAACGGACCGGGAAGTAGATGATGTACGCGCGCTGCTGTCATACAGCGACGGCTCTGTCAGGGAAAAAAGGGTGCTGTGGCAGAAGGCGAATGTACGGTTTGATAAGCCGGGCATTTATCATGTTGAGGGGACAGTGACACAGGAACGGTTCCGGTTTCCACTGGCAGAAGGATACGGGGATCCCGTCATCTTTCCCTGGCAGGGGAAATGGTACTATATATCAACCAACGATAATCTGGACGATATCGGTCTGTACGTCCGGGAGGCTGAAACCGTTCCGGAACTGTTTTCCGAAGGGATCAGAGAACATCTCATCCTTCCTTTCAGTCCGGCACGGGGATTTGAGCAGACTTTCTGGGCACCGGAATTTCATGTGATCGGGGGAGAACTGTATCTGTTGTTTGCTGTCAGCGGACACAGATGGGGTCCTCAATGCCATCTGATGAAAAAGAAAAAGACAGGGCGGATCATTGACGAAGACGGCTGGGAAGAACCGGTCCGCGTGGTAAAGAAGGACGGGTCGCCCCTGACGGAGGAAGCGATTACCCTTGATATGACCTTTGTCCGGGTCCAAAGCGGTTCGTACATGATCTGGTCGTACAGGGAACATATCGGAACGCCGACAGATTCCGGATCGATGCTGTATATCGCTGCTATTGATGAGCATGAGCCATGGCGCCTGACCAGTGACCCGGTGCTGCTGACACGGCCACTGTACGGTTGGGAGAACGTAGAAGGGACGATCAACAACGAAGGCCCTCACGCGTTTGTGCGGGAGAATCAGGTCTATGTGACCTATTCCGGCGGATCCGCCAACCGGTATACCTATGCGCTAGGTTTGCTGACCGCGGATACACGGAGCGATTTGCTGGATTCGCGGTCATGGCATAAAAACATTACACCGGTCCTGACATACTATTCTGTGGAAGGCGAGTACGGACCGGGCCATAATTCGTTCTATGTCAATGAAGACGGTGAACTCATGATTGCCTATCACGCGGAAACCGGAATTACAGAGACAATGCGGTGCGACGGGATCAGGCGTGTGCACTTCCGGAAGGACGGGAGCCCTTATTTCGGGATGAGCGCGAAAGATGATATTGGAACGGAAAGCGTTTCGACAAACGTGATCGTCGGCTGATGTGATGCCAACCAGAAATGACGGGGACTCCAAGGATCATATACGATCATCGGAGTCCCCGTCATGATTTATCAGGAGATATATCGATCAGGTTTTAATCGGACTGAAGGTATTTGGTTACAATGTAGCCGGTAATGCCGTTGTAGCGGATCAGGCTATACCAGAAGCCCCATTCAAGCAATTCAACCTGGGATCCATGGGGCATCCGGGCCAGGATGTTCTTGTTCGTGTCTGTGGTGGTGCTGGACCTCAGGTTAACGAAGCTGCCCCAGGGATGGACGACGGTCATCGTGGCAACGGGAGTCGGTTCCGGACCGGGAGGAACAGGTTCGGGCTTGTCATAGGACAGGAAGGTCCGCATCATGAATCCCAGACGGTCGCCGACGCTTACGTAGGCCCATTCTCCCCGGCGGGCCAGGGCGATGACCCTGGTGCCGACCCGGTAGGACCCGATCGCGGCATAACCCTTGGAGGGGCCGGCACGCAGGTTCAGGCTTTTTCCGTTCGGCGTATCGACGTAAAGCACTGTGCTCTCCGTCACCGGCCAACTCAGCACGGTTACCGGGTCTGAGGACGCATATGATGAGGAACCGGAAGAAGCGGGCCTGACTGTCGGCCGGACAACCGGTGCTTCTGTTTTGACAGGGATCGGGGGCGTTTCTCCCTCATAGAACAGCTCGAGGAAATTGGTGCTCATATAGCCGATTTTCCCTTCGCCTTCGACCAGAACCCACCGGCCGACGCCTTGTTCAAGCACCTTAACCAGCGTACCGCCGCTGAGGACGCCTACCCGGTCCGAATCCTCCATCGGCTCGGCTCGCATGTTGATGCGTCCGTATTTTGTGTATTTCACAACGGCCATCAGCTGTTTTTCTTCCGCTGCCGGCTCAGCTTCCGCTGCCGGGGGAACTTCCGTTGCCGGGGCCTGGTTGGCCGTCGGGGACTCTTCCGCAGCCGGGAGAACTGCCGTTGCCGGGGCCTGGTTGGCCGTCGGGGATTTTTCAGCAGCCGGGGCCGGATTTGTCGCGGGGGGAGCTTCCGTTGCCGGGGTCTGGTTTGCTGCCGGGGGCTCTTCTGCAACCGAGGCCGGGGCTGCTTCTTCCGTCAGGACCGCCTCCGGCGCGGGGGAAGCCACGGGGAGGATTGTTTCATCCGCCACGGCGGGCAGGGCGGCAAACAGGATGGCAACGGCCAGCATCAGGGAGAAATATCTTCTCATGCACTTCTGGAACATTCGGATCATCCTTTTTTTCATTTTGGAAAGCTTCATTGAAGCGTTGCTTCAGTTATTTTAACGAAAGCCAACGGTGTTTTCATCCGCAGGTCAGTCTTTTTCTGCCGACAGGGGCGGGAGCTCATGAATATCGTATGTTTCATAATAGATTTCGAAAGCTGTTTCCACATCGCCTGAAAGTTCAATCAGCGCACCGGCCTGAAACATAGGGGACAGCGTCCCGGAGGGAGCGTGCCAGGAAGCATTGCTGACAACTTTTGTGCCGCTGTTTCGGAGAATCGCTTCCGCACCGAAAAGAAGTGCTCCCGTGGCGATATGATAATCGCTGGAAATGATGGCGATCTGTTTGACCTGCGGATACTGCCTGTCCAGAATGTCGAAGGTAAGGATGGCATTTTGTGCCGTTGTCAGCGAGTGATCCTCAACAATCAGCCTGGAGGGATCCACACCGTGGTCTTTCAGCCATTCCGCCATCCGGCCCGCTTCCGTTGCCGCCGGATCATCAGCGGCGGTTCCGCCGCCTGTGCAAACAATGAACGCATGGGAATATTTCTCTGATGACGCGAGAACGACGTTGAGCCGCTGAATCAGTTCTTCCCGCATTGAACCGTCCGGATTCAGCTGAAACCCGAGCGCCACAAGACATAATGAATCATCTTCGGGCAGACCGTCCGGGAGTTCTCCGTTCACTGCGACAGGTGCTTCCCAAAGATCCATGATGCGTTTCCATTGATCACCGAGGGACGGATCAAGGGACGAAAGTTCGGAGAGAGCCTGCTTATCCCGTTCCCCGGCAGCGGCATAGGATACCACGGTCCGTTCGATCAGGGACTGCGCCGATACGGCGGCCTTTTCTTCCGATACAGCTGGGAGGGCTAAGGCGAAAACCATGCACAGCGCAAGGATTAACGCAAAAAATCTGAATCTCATTTGATGTTTTTCCTCCTCGTCAGGATCATGCAGGGTTCTGTTTTTCCGACTCCGGAATATTCATCATGCGACGGATCATCTTAATGTGGTCACCTGCTCTCAGATCATTCAGGTCTATCATGCGGATGTTCAATTCAGCCGCGCGGTTCCGGGCCGCTGTTCCCGCGGGCTCCGTGGTGACGATCGCAGCCCTTGCCATATCGCCCCCGAAACGGTCCCGGAGAATTGCCAGTTCGTTCAGATCG
>Ga0265298_10003954_pt1 | contig 19191 bp, 15 predicted proteins | sample AusTroGonzalo_MG_3_FD_193486 | JGI IMG/M metagenome (GOLD analysis project Ga0265298, IMG submission 193486) | Bovine rumen microbial communities from tropical cattle in Woodstock, Queensland, Australia - Gonzalo_01 | ecosystem: Host-associated > Mammals > Digestive system > Stomach > Rumen ... | reverse complement strand
CGCATGGACTGGCTCGACAGTCTGGGGTTCAACACCGTAGAGCGACGCTTTGTCGAACATCCCGACGAGGGTTCGGTGGAAGGCGTTATCAACGCCTTCACACAGGAGGTAACCTCGAAGCAGAACCCCTTCCCCGTGGACGGACTGGTGGTGTGCTACGACGACACGGCCTACGCCCAGACAGGCTCCGTGACCGGCCATCATGCCACCCGAGCCGGACTGGCCTTCAAATGGCAGGACGAAGCGGCAGACACCATACTGAAGGAGGTGGAATGGTCGTGTGCCGCCAGCACCATATCGCCTGTCGCCGTGTTCCAGCCCGTAGAACTGGAAGGCACCACGGTGAAGCGCGCCTCGCTGTGTAACATCAGCGAATGCGAGCGACTGGGCATCGGCGGTCCTGGTACCGCGCTGTCGGTCATCAAGGCCAACAAAATCATCCCCAAGGTCATTGCCGTCAAGCAGAGTGTGGGTTCGTTCTCCGTTCCCGACAAATGTCCCGTCTGCCACGCAGCAACAAACATCGTAGTCAGCGAAGCCAGCGGAACGAAGACACTGCATTGCAGCAACCCCGACTGTGCCGCCAAGCAACTGAAGAAACTGGCACGCTTCGTGTCGAAGGAAGGCATGAACATTGACGGCATCTCGGAACAGACACTCGCGAAGTTCATCAACCTGGGATGGATCACGGAATATGCCGACATCTACGAACTGCGCAGCCATATTCTGGAACTCTCGCGCATGGAGGGTTTTGGCGAGAAGTCGGCTGCAAACATCATGAGCAGCATAGACCGCAGCCGCGAGGTGGAAGCCCACCGACTGCTCTTCGCGCTGAACATCCCACTGTGCGGACTGGATGTCTGCAAGCGACTGTTGTCGGCATACACGCTGGACGACCTGGTAAGCGAAGCCACGAAGCAGGGCACCGACCTCTTCACGCCACAAGCCGAGCCGCAGGACGTCTTTGCCCACGTGGCAGGTATCGGTCCCGAGAAGTCGGCGCAGTTCGTGCTGTGGTTCCGCAACAACGGCAACCTGGCACGGTTCCAGCGGCTGAAGGAGAAGCTAAGCGTCAAGAACCTGGACCTGACTCCGACGGGCGACCGTTGCCAGGGACTGACTTTCGTCATCACCGGCGACGTGTACCATTACAAGAACCGCAACGAGCTGAAAGCCTATATCGAGTCGCAGGGCGGCAAGGTGGCATCGGCCGTCAGCGGGGCTACTTCGTATCTGATCAATAATGACGTCGCGTCGACCTCCGGCAAGAACAAAAAAGCACAGCAACTGGGCATTCCCATCCTGTCGGAAGACGACTTCATAGCCCAATTTTCGGAATAAGTCATAAAAAATGGCAGAAAAGTTTGGTGAAAAGGAAAAAATACCTTACTTTTGCATCCAGCTTTAAACTTGACTACTGAATGAGGCAACTGAAAATCACTAAATCAATCACCAATCGCGAGAGTGAAGCGCTGGAGAAATACTTGTCGGAAATCGGCAAGGAAGAACTGCTGTCGGCTGACGAAGAGGTAGAACTGGCACAGCGCATCCGCAAGGGTGACAAGAAAGCACTGGAGCGACTGACGAAGGCGAACCTGCGATTTGTGGTGAGTGTTGCCAAGCAGTATCAGAACCAGGGTCTGTCGCTGCCCGACCTCATCAACGAGGGCAACGTTGGACTCATCAAGGCCGCAGAGAAGTATGACGAGACCCGCGGATTCAAATTCATCTCGTATGCCGTGTGGTGGATTCGCCAGAGCATCTTGCAGGCCATTGCCGAACAGAGCCGCATCGTGCGCCTGCCACTGAACCAGTTGGGGTCGATGAACAAAATCAACCGCATGCTGTCGAAGTTTGAACAGGAAAACGAGCGACGCCCGTCGGTGGACGAAATCTCGGCGGTGATAGACATCCCTGAGGAGAAGGTCGACGAGGCCATCAACGTGTCAGGACGACAGGTATCGGTGGACGCACCGTTCGTCGACGGAGAAGACAACTCGCTGTTGGACGTACTCGTGAACAACGATGCACCACTGGCCGACAGACAGCTACTCGTGGAGTCGCTGCAAGCTGAAATCAAGGACGCCCTGAAGATACTGACACTCCGCGAGCGCAACATCATCACCGCCTTCTACGGCATTGGGCAACCCGAGATGACGCTGGAGGAAATCGGCACGAAATTCGGACTGACCCGCGAGCGCGTGCGACAGATCAAGGAGAAAGCCATCCGACGCCTGCGTGCAAATACAAAGAACAAAATATTAAAAGCATATTTAGGAGAATGAAATCGTTAAGGTATATACTGTTATTGGCAGTAACCCTGCTGACCGTAGAGGCCAGCGCCAAGATAGAGATGACGAACAATATCTACATGTTCGGATTCTCGGCATCGTTCAAGGACTCGGTCGTCTACACCACTGACATCCAGAACGTAGAGGGTCTCTGGATTGACACGAAAAGTAAATTTCTACTCAATCGCGACGAGTATTCCCATCAGCTGAAGGTCTATCTGACCGAGAAGCTGAAACAGGAGAACAGAATCTGCATGGTGTTCTTCTACGACAAGAAGAAAAAGGCCGAGAAAGAGTTTCTGAAACTGATGAAGAAATACAAGAAAGGCTATGAGGTGCGCCACGTGAGCGCGGCGGAATTCAAGTTTGAACCCATCGACATGTCTCCCGATTTGGAATGACCGAACACAAAATCATCAGCGACCCGGTATTCGGGTTTATAAAAATCAGACGTGGACTGCTGTACGACATCGTGCAGCATCCATTGTTTCAGCGCCTGAACCGAATCAACCAGCTGGGACTGGCATCGGTGGTATATCCCGGAGCACGCCACACGCGCTTCCAACACTCGCTGGGAGCCTTCTCGCTGATGTCGGAGGCCGTCAAGTCGCTGCGAGAAAAGGGTGTCTACATCTTCGACTCGGAAGCGGAAGCCGTACAGGCTGCCATCCTGATGCACGACATCGGCCACGGCCCGTTCTCTCACGTCTTGGAACACACCCTCATACAGGGCGTATCGCACGAGGACATCTCGCTGCTCATGATGGAACGCATCAACCGCGACCTGCGGGGACAGCTGGCACTGGCCATCAGCATCTTCAAGGACGAATATCCGAACAAGATCTTCCACCAGCTCATATCGAGCCAGTTGGACATGGACCGCTTGGACTACCTGCGACGCGACTCGTTCTTCACCGGTGTGACGGAAGGCAATATCGGTTCTGCTCGAATCATCAAGATGCTGAACGTGGCCGACGAACGACTCGTGGTAGAAGCCAAAGGCATATACTCCATCGAAAACTACCTGACAACCCGACGACTGATGTACTGGCAGGTTTACCTGCACAAAACGGCGGTGGGATACGAGAAGGTGCTGGTGAACGCGCTGACCCGTGCACGTGACCTGATGAGAGCAGGCTACGACCTCTTTGCATCGCCCGCCCTGGCCTATTTCCTGAGAAACGACGTCACCTTCGATGAAGACACCCTCGACATCTATGCCGAACTGGACGACAGCGACATTTGGTGCGCCATGAAGGCATGGAAGCATTCTGATGACAAAATTCTTGCCACTTTGGCTGCCGACATGACGGACCGCCATCTGTTCAAAGTAGAGGTCAGCGAAGAGGCTCCCAGCGAGGAGTATATCAACGAAATAGCCCGTAATATCGCAGAAAGAATGAATATTCCCCTGGAGGACACACACTATATGATGACGTTGACGGAGATTGGAAAAGACATGTACAATCCCGAGGACGATAGCATCGGAATTCTTTACAAAGATGGTACGGTAAGAGACATTTCAGAAGCTTCAGAAATCTTAAATGTTCAATTACTTTCCAAAAAAATCCGAAAATATTACCTCTGTTATCAACGTTTTTCATAAAAAATGCTTATCTTTGCAGCAATTATACAAATTGTACATAGTACATTGTCAAAACAGTACATCAAAATATGGAGTTTACAGCCCGACAGATAGCCGATTTTATCGGTGGCAGAGTGGAAGGTAACGAACAAGCTGCCGTCCATACTTTCGCGAAGATTGAAGAAGGACAGGAAGGTGCCATCACGTTCCTATCGAACCCGAAATATACACAGTATATCTACGACACCAAAGCTACGATAGTGCTGGTCAACGAAGACCTGCAACTGGAGCATCCCGTCAGCTGCACGCTGATTCGCGTGAAGAACGCCTATGAATGTGTAGCCAAGCTGATGCAGATGTATGCCCAGTCGCAGCCTAAGAAGACGGGAGTTGACCCGCTGGCCTTCGTATCGCCGTCAGCCCAAATCGGCGAGGATGTCTATATCGGTCCCTTTGCCGTCATCGGAGATGGCGTAAAAATCGGCGACGGTTCACGCATCTACCCCAACGTAACCATCTACGACGGTTGCCAGATTGGCAAGAATGTCACCATCCATGCCGGAGCGGTGATTGGTGCCGACGGCTTCGGTTTCGCTCCCAACACGGAGGGTTACGACAAGATTCCACAGTTAGGCATCGTGGTGATTGAGGACAATGTCGAGATTGGCGCCAACACTTGTGTGGACCGCTCGACAATGGGTCAGACCATCATCCACAAAGGCGTGAAGCTGGACAACCTGATTCAGGTGGCCCACAACTGCGAGATTGGCGAGAACACCGTCATGTCGGCACAGGTCGGCATGGCTGGCAGTACCAAGATTGGTGCATGGTGCATGGTAGGCGGTCAGGCCGGATTCTCAGGACACATCAAGATTGCCGACAAGACGTTCGTGGGAGCTCAGAGCGGTGTCATCAGCAACACGAAGGGAGATGGCGAGCAGCTCATCGGTGCGCCAGCCGTAAATCCGAAGATGTACTTCAAGGCCCGTGCCCTCGACGCCAAATTGCCGGAAATGTATCGCCAGATAGCCCAGTTACAGCGTGAACTGGAGGCCATCAAAGAGAAAATGAAAATAGAATTCTGAAAACAATCAATATGAAGCAAAAAACACTGAAAGGCAGCTTTTCACTGTTCGGAAAAGGCTTGCATACAGGATTAAACCTGACAGTTACGTTTAACCCTGCCCCCGAGAATCACGGATACAAAATTCAGCGCATTGACATGGAGGGTGAGCCCACCATCGACGCCATTGCCGAGAACGTCATCGACACCCAGCGCGGTACTGTGTTGGGCAAGGGAGACATGCGCGTATCTACCGTAGAGCACGGACTGTCTGCACTCTATGCCCTGGGCATCGACAACTGTTTGATACAAGTCAATGGTCCTGAGTTCCCTATTCTCGACGGCTCGGCCATCAAGTATGTGGAGAAAATCAATGAAGTAGGCGTCGAAGAGCAAAACGCCCCCAAGGACTTCTACATCATCCGCAAGAAGATTGAGGTGAAGGATGAAAACTCGGGCTCTTGTATTACCATTCTGCCCGACGACGAGTTCTCAATCACTGCCATGTGTTCCTTCGAATCGAAATTCATCAACTCGCAGTTTGCCACACTCGACAAGATCGACAATTTCTCCAAGGAGATAGCCGCTGCCCGCACCTTCGTATTCGTGCGCGACATCGAGCCCCTGCTGCAGGCTAACCTCATCAAAGGCGGCGATATGGACAACGCCATTGTCATCTACGAGCGCCAAACCACCCAGGAGCGTCTCGACATGCTGGCCGACATGCTCGGCGTGGAGCACCGCGACGCCAACGAGCTGGGTTACATCCAGCACAAGCCGCTGGTATGGGAAAATGAGTGTACTCGCCACAAACTGCTCGACGTAATCGGCGATATGGCCCTCATCGGCAAACCCATCAAGGGTCGTATTATTGCCACACGTCCCGGACATACCATCAACAATAAGTTTGCCCGTCAGATGCGCAAGGAGATTCGCAAGCACGAGGTGCAGGCACCCATCTACGACCCCAACGAGGAGCCGGTGATGGATGTCAACAAAATTCGTGAACTGCTGCCCCATCGCTATCCCATGCAGCTGGTCGACAAAGTCATCTCGCTGGGTGCTTCAACCATCGTCGGTATCAAAAACATTACCAGCAACGAGCCGTTCTTCCAGGGCCATTTTCCACAAGAGCCTGTCATGCCTGGTGTGCTGCAGATTGAGGCCATGGCCCAGTGCGGCGGACTGCTAGTGCTGAACACCCTCGAGGAGCCCGAGCGCTGGTCGACATACTTCATGAAGATTGACGACGTGAAGTTCCGTCAGAAAGTGGTTCCCGGCGACACGCTGATTTTCAAGGTAGACCTCCTGGCTCCCGTCCGTCACGGCATCTCGTCGATGAAGGGCTACATCTTCGTTGGCGACCACGTCGTAGCCGAAGCCACCTTCACGGCCCAGATTGTAAAGAACAAATAATAACGAAATGTCGAAACATCGAGATATCGAAATATCAAAATGTCGAAATAACGAAAAAATATGAATCAAATACATCCATTAGCCGTTGTTGATCCTGAGGCAAAACTCGGTGACAACAATATCATCGGCCCATTCTGCGTGATTGACAAGAACGTCGTCATTGGCAACAACAACAAGTTGCTAAACAGCGTGACGCTCCATTTCGGTACGCGATTGGGAAACAACAACGAGATATTCCCTGGCGCCAGCATCTCGACGAAGCCCCAGGACCTGAAGTTCCAGGGCGAAGAGACTACCTGCGAGATTGGCGACAACAACTCGATACGCGAGAACGTCACCATCAGCCGCGGTACCGCCTCGAAGGGCAAGACCATCGTGGGCAATGGTAACCTGCTGATGGAGAATATGCACATCGGCCACGACTGCGTTATTGGCAATGGCTGCATCATCGGCAATTCAACGAAGTTTGCCGGTGAGGTCATCGTCGACGACTACGCCATCATCTCGGCAACGTGTCTGTTCCACCAGTTCCTTCATGTTGGCAGTTACATCATGTTCCAAGGTGGCTCACGAACCAGTCAGGACATTCCTCCCTACGTCATCGCCGGCAAGGAACCTGTGCGCTATGCGGGTGTCAACCTCATTGGACTGCGCCGCAGGGGATTCCCCAACGAGACCATCGAGGCCATTCACGATGCCTATCGCATCATTTACGCGCAGGGCGTGCTGAAGGACGGTATTGCCGAAGCTCGTGCCAAGTATCCCAACTCGAAAGAGGTGGAGTATATCTGCTCGTTTATTGAGAACTCCAAACGTGGAGTGATACGGTAAGTGGTGCTTGGTGAGTGGTATTTGGTGAGTGAGAATGGATAATACGCTTATCGTTATCACAGGGCCTACGGCAGTAGGAAAAACGGCACTGACTATTGAACTCGCCCAACACTATGGTACACCAGTCATCAATGCCGACTCACGGCAGATTTACCGCGAGCTAAAAATCGGAACGGCAGCACCGTCCGATGAACAACTGCAACAAGCCCGTCACTATTTCGTGGGCACCAAAAGCATCCACGACTACTATAATGCCTCGATGTACGAACAGGAAGTGATGTCGCTCCTGTCGGAATCTACAACACAAATCAATTTGCTCGCAGGAGGAAGCATGATGTATATCGACGCCGTTTGTAACGGCATTGACGACATTCCTACCGTTCGCGACGACATCCGCGAAGAAATGAAGCGACGCTACCAGAAGGAAGGACTGGAAGCCCTTTGTGCCGACCTGCAACGACTGGACCCCGAACATTATGCCATCGTCGACAGACAGAACTACCGACGCGTCATCCACGCGTTGGAAATCTGCTACCAGACGGGCAAGACCTACACCTCGTTTCGTACCCAGGCCAAGAAGGAGCGCCCGTTCCGCATTGTAAAAATTGGACTCAACTGCGAGCGCGACATTTTATATAATAGGATTAACGCGCGTGTAGACGAGATGATGGAAAGAGGTCTGATGCAGGAGGCAGAGAGTCTTTATGCTTTCCGTCAACTAAATGCACTTAACACGGTGGGATACAAAGAGTTATTCGACTATATGGGTGGACGCTGGTCCTTAGAAGAAGCTATAGAGCGCATCAAGGGAAACACCCGTCGCTATGCCCGCAAGCAACTGACGTGGTTCAAGCGCGACCAGCAGGTGCAGTGGTTCCGTCCTGACCAAAAAGATGAAATACTGAAATACATTGCTCAATATGAATAAGTACACTGAAATGATTGTCCAAGCCCCCCGCAAGGCTTGGGAATGGTATAAAGGACTGTATCAAGGACGCAAATGGTACATCAAGACCCTATCGGTCTTAGGCACCCTTGTCGTAGCCTTCTTCCTTTACCTCGTCATGGTCGACATCAATTTCCTATGGCTGTTCGGCAAGTCGCCCTCGATGAGTGATGTGAAGAACACCCACCCTGCCGAAGCTTCCGAGATATATAGTGCCGACGGCAAGCTGATAGGCAAGTTCTTCAGCGAAAACCGTATGCCCGTCAGCTACGACGACGTGAGCCCAGTTTTTTGGACTGCGCTGGTTGATACCGAGGACGAGCGTTTCTACTCCCATCACGGCATCGACTATCAGGCCTTTGTTGCCGCCTTGAAGGACTATGTGCTGCATCGCGATGCCCGAGGTGCTTCGACCATTACCCAGCAGCTGGCCAAAAACCTGTTCCGCGTCCGCACGCAGTATTCTACGGGCCTACTGGGCAACATCCCTGGTCTGAAGATGCTCATCATGAAGAGCAAGGAGTGGATTACGGCCTACAAACTGGAGTGGTACTTCAGCAAGGAGGAGATCATCACCATGTATGCCAATACCGTCGACTTCGGATCAAATGCTTTCGGCATCAAGACGGCTGCCAAAACCTATTTCGGTACAACGCCCAAGAACCTCACCACCGAACAGGCTGCCGTTCTCGTAGGACTATTGAAAGCCACCACCTACTATAATCCGCGCATCAATCCGAAGAATTCGCTGGGACGTCGCAATGTGGTACTCGACAACATGCTACGTCACGGACACCTCACCGAGGCCGAGAACGACTCGCTGAAACAGACTGAGATCCGGCTCGACTACAGCGTGGAGAATGCCTACGATGGCGAAGCAAACTACTTCCGCGAGGCCGTTGCCGACTGGATGAAACAATGGTGCAAAGAGTACTACGGCGACGACCGTGCCTACGCCTACTATACCGAAGGCCTGAAGATTCACACCACTCTCGACTCGCGTATGCAGCGCTATGCCGAGGAGGCTGCCGTGAAACAGATGAAACAAGTTCAGACGACGTTCAACCAGCACTGGGGTAATGTCAACCCTTGGCAAGACGAACGCCACATCGAAATACCTCATTTCATCGAGGACCTCGCTAAAAAACTGCCAGTCTACAAACAGCTGTCTCAGAAGTTCGAGGGCAACCAGGATTCCATCAACTACTATCTGAACCTGCCCCATAAAGTAAAGCTGTTCGACTATGAGCAGGGCTTTATCGAAAAAGAGATTTCCACCTTGGACTCTATCCGTTACATGGAACATTTCATGCACTGCGGCTTCGTGGCTATCGAGCCTCAGACAGGACACGTAAAGGCCTGGGTGGGCGATGTCGACTTCAAGACCTGGAAATACGACAAAGTGACGGCCCTGCGCCAGCCGGGCTCGACATTTAAGCTCTTCGTCTATTCCGAGGCTATGAACCAGGGTATCACCCCCTGCGACACACGTCGCGACGAATACTTCTCGATGAAGGTGATGGATAAAGGCAAAGAAGTGACATGGGCTCCCACCAATGCCGACGGACGTTTCTCGAACATGGACATTACCCTCAAACAGGCTTTTGCCATGAGTATCAACAGTGTGGCGGTACGTCTGGGCCAGGAGGTGGGCATCGACCGCATCGTCAAGACGGCCCACGACATGGGTATCAAGTCGAAACTCGACGCCACCCCGTCGTTGACGCTCGGCGCCAGTGATGTCAACCTGCTCGAACTGGTTAGCTCGTATTGCACACCAGTCAACGACGGCAAGGCCATCGACCCTGTACTCGTAACACGCATCATCGACCGCGAAGGGAATGTCATTTACGAGGCTAATCCCGAATCACGCCAGGTATTGTCTTCTAAGAGTGCCTTCTTCGTCCAACAGCTGCTCATGGGAGGCATGAGCGGCACGTCATCGCGTCTGCGCAGCTATGTAGGCTACGACATCACCGACACCGACTTTGGCGGTAAAACAGGTACGTCAAACAACCACTCCGATGCGTGGTTCGTGGGCACCACACCGCGTCTAGTCTGTGGCGCATGGGTAGGCGGTGAATACCGCTGCATCCACTTCCGGACGGGTCAGCTCGGACAGGGCAACCGCACAGCACTGCCCATCTGTGGATATTTCCTGGCCTCGGTACTCTCCGACAAGCAGTTCAAGAACTATCGCGTTAAGTTCAAGACACCCGACAATATCGCAGTCAATGCTTTAGATTATAATTGTGGAGGCTATTTCATGGCTCCTGCCGACAGCGATTCACTGGCCGTTGACAGTCTGGAACTTGACGATGTTGAGATGGTCGTTGACGAGTTCGGCAATCCCGTCGCTACACCAAAGGAGCATCATGAGGAGGCCAACCAGCACCCGCAACCCGATGAACCGAATGCGGCGCTCGAACCGAAGGAAGAGTAAAATATAACAAAGATATTTTGTATTTTCCACGATTTTAGTACCTTTGACCTACCGGTCGAAGGTACTTTCACTCGAAAATCAAAAGAAAAACGAGTTTTCCTTTTGTATTTTCCTCACTAATTCGTACCTTTGCACGAGTTATGGCAATAGAAAAGACCAGAATCAAGGATATCGCCGAGCGTGCTGGCGTATCCGCAGGCACCGTTGACCGCGTGCTTCACAACCGCCCCAACGTGTCAAAGAAAGCCCTTGCCAAGGTGCAAAGGGCGTTAGAGGAAATGGACTATAAACCCAACATGTATGCCTCTGCATTGGCTTACAACAAGGAGTACAATTTCATCAGTGTCATTCCTAAACACGAGTCAGAAGCATACTGGGAGGAGGTCGAGGAAGGTTCTCAGTCATGTTGCGACCGCTACCGCGACTTCCGCATTTCCAACAAGGTGCTTTACTACAACCGTTTCTCTCCTGAAACCTTCGCCAAAGTGATGAACGATGTACTGAAACAGGAACCCGACGGTGTCATCGTCGTACCTTCGAAAATAGAGGTCACACGTCGTTATACCGACATGATGCACGAACGCAACATTCCGTTCATTCTGCTCGACTCCTATATGCCCGACCTCAAGCCGCTATCCTTCTTCGGACAGGACTCGTTTGCTTCGGGCTATTTTGCCGCACGCATGTTCATGCTAATGGCACCCAAGGAGAAGGAAATCATGCTGATGAAACAGATGCGCAACGGCAATGTCGCCTCGAAGCAGCAGGAGAACCGCGAAACGGGTTTCCGTCACTACATGCACGACCACTTCCCGTCGGTAAAGATTATTGATGTCAACCTCCCGCTTGACGACAAGCGCGAAAAGTACGACGTCATCCTTCAGGACTTCTTCAACAGCCATCCGTTGGTCCACCACTGCATCACGTTCAATTCCAAAGCACACCTCGTGGGCGAATACCTGCTCCGTTCGAACCGCCGCAACATCCAGATCATGGGCTACGACATGGTGCCCAAGAATGCCGAGTGTGTCCGCCAGGGCAGCATTTCATGCCTTATCGCACAGCATGCCTTCATGCAGGGCTACGCTTGTATCGATTCGCTGTTCCGTGCCATCGTGCTCAAGAAGGAGGTCGACCCCGTCAACTACATGCCTATCGAACTGCTGACAAAGGAAAACATTGACTTCTACCGACGAAAAAACATAGGATAACTAAACAAATCATAAAGTTCAAAATTCAAAGAAAAATCATGGAACAAGCTACATTTTTAAAGATTAATCCCGCCGATAGCGTTGTCGTCTGTCTCGCTCCCAAGAAGAAAGGCGACGTTATTGAAGTGGACGGAAAACAAATCACTGTCAATCAAGACACCCCTGCCGGTCACAAGATTTTGATTGTCGACGTTCGTCAGGGCGAAAACATTACCAAATACGGCTATCCCATCGGTCATGCCCGTCAAGACCTGAAAGCCGGAGACTGGGTCAACGAGAACAACCTAAAGACCAACCTTAGCGGAACCCTCGAATACACCTACCAGCCCGTTGACGAACCACTGACCATCAAGGACGAGAAGCGCACCTTCAAGGGTTATGTCCGCAAGAATGGAGATGTCGGTGTACGCAACGAGATATGGATCGTACCCACCGTGGGCTGCGTTAACGGTATTGCCGAGCGCCTTGCTCAACAGTTACGTGAAGAAACTGGCGAACAGGGCATCGACGCCATTTGGACATGGCACCATAACTATGGCTGCTCACAGCTCTCCGAGGACCACGAGAACACCCGTAAGGTGCTGCGCGACATCTGCCTGCACCCCAATGCCGGAGGCGTGTTGGTGCTCAGCCTTGGTTGTGAGAACAACCAGCCAGAGGACTTCATGGCCATGTTAGGCGACTACGACAAAGACCGTATCAAGTTGTTGGTCACCCAGCGCGTCGAGGGTGACGAGATGGAGGCAGGAATGGCTATTCTCCGCGATCTCTATGCCCAGGCTAGCAAGGACCAGCGCGAGGATGTCAGCGTGTCGAAGCTGCGTGTTGGTTTGAAATGTGGAGGTTCCGACGGTTTCTCAGGCATCACCGCTAATCCCCTCGTGGGTGAATTCTCCGACTGGCTTGTTGCTCAGGGCGGAACCAGCGTACTCACCGAGGTTCCCGAAATGTTCGGTGCTGAGACCATCCTCATGAACCGCTGCGAGACACCACAACTCTTCAAGCAGACCGTCTCAATGATCAACAATTTCAAGAACTATTTCCTCTCTCATGGCGAACCCGTGGGCGAGAACCCCTCACCGGGCAACAAAGCCGGCGGCATCTCCACCCTCGAGGACAAGGCACTGGGATGCACGCAGAAATGTGGCAAGGCTCCTGTCAGTGGCGTCATGGAATATGGTGATCGTCTGCAGAGCAACGGACTTAACCTGCTCTCTGCTCCCGGCAACGACCTCGTAGCCTCTACAGCACTGGCATCGTGCGGTTGCCATATCGTATTGTTCACCACAGGACGCGGTACGCCCTTTGGCACCTTCGTACCCACCATGAAGGTGGCCACCAACCCCACCCTCGCCAAGAACAAGCCTCACTGGGTCGACTTCTCCGCCGGACAGCTCATCGAAGGCCGTACCATGCAGGAAATCGTACCCGAGTTTATCGACAAGGTCCTTACCGTTGCCTCTGGCGAGAAGGCCCGCAACGAGGAGAACGGCTATCGCGAGATTTCAATCTTTAAGAACGGCGTCACCTTATAAACAACATAAGAGTAGAAAAGAAGCAGAAAGTTTTGTGCTTTCTGCTTTTTTTTGTACCTTCGCAGGCGAAATGAAGAAAGGATTGTTGGCATTGTCGCCCTTGGGGGTGTTTATCATGATGTATCTGGTCACCAGCATTATTGCGGGGGACTTTTACAAGGTGCCTATCACGGTAGGCTTTCTCGTGGCGTCAATGTATGCAGTCATCATTAGCAGAGGACTGCCCCTGAGGAAGCGGATAGACATCTTCAGCAAGGGGGCAGGAACATCTCAGATGATGCTGATGATCTGGATCTTCATCTTGGCAGGGTCCTTTGCAAACTCGGCAAAGGTCATGGGTTCGATAGATGCTACGGTGAACCTGGCACTGACGCTGTTGCCTGGCGAAATGTTGCTGGCAGGACTGTTCCTAGCGGCATGCTTTATATCGCTGAGCGTAGGCACGAGTGTGGGAACTATCGTGGCGCTAACACCCATCGCGGCAGGCGTGGCAACACAGACAGATACCTCGGTAGCCCTGATGACGGCGGTAGTGGTAGGCGGTTCGCTGTTTGGCGACAACCTGTCATTCATCTCCGACACTACCATCGTGGCGACGTCAACACAAGGCTGCAGGCTGAGCGACAAGTTCCGCGTGAACTCATTCATCGTGGTACCTGCGGCAGTGGTTATTCTGCTGGTGTACCTTGTGATGGGGCAAGGCATAACATCGCCCCACAATGTCGGAGACGTGTCGTTCGTCAAGGTCATACCATACCTGGTGGTGCTATTGACAGCCGTTTTCGGCATGAATGTGATGGCAGTGCTTTCGCTGGGCATTGTACTGACGGGCGTAATTGGCATGGTGGACGGCTCATACGACGTGTTCGGATGGTTTCACGCCATGGGCGACGGCATCATCGGCATGGGAGAGCTCATCATCATCACCATGATGGCGGGCGGACTGCTGGAGATTATCCGCCACAACGGAGGCATAGATTTCCTGCTGGAGCGCCTGACGCAACACGTCAGCACCAAGCGTAGCGCCGAACTGTCAATAGCCGCTCTGGTGTCACTGGTAAATCTCTGCACTGCGAACAACACGGTGGCCATTATCACTGTGGGTGGACTCGCTAAGCACATCGGCGATCGCTATGGCGTGGATAGTCGGAAGGCAGCATCGATACTGGACACTTTCTCGTGTGTGATGCAAGGCATCATCCCCTACGGCGCGCAACTGCTAATGGCGGCAGGACTGGCAGCACTGAACCCCGTAAGCATCATTCCTTACCTGTATTACCCCATGGCCGTCGGCATGGTAGCACTATTCTCCATCTTATTCAGATATCCTAAACGTTATTCATAAATGGACATTATTCACAGAAACATAGAACGGCTCATCTATCTGGAAGATCCCAGTGACCGCGAAGCAATAGAACCCATGAGCGAGTGGAAATGGAAACAGCTTTACAAGATTGTGTGCCACTACGGACTGGGACCATGGATTGTCGAAGGCATGAAAGCCTATAGCGACGACTTCTTCTTGCAGCCCTCCCCTGCCCTGCGTGACCAGCTGCTGGCACTGACTGGCGAGAAGAATCCAGCCCGTCTGGAACGCTACGAACTGGAAATGGAGCGTGCTAAAGGCACACTACATAAGCTGAAAGCACAGTCGCTGCAAGCCTATGCACGCGACCTGATCAATACCGTCAAGAATATCGAAGAATAATTCAGCGGTGCTTAAACCTTATCTCACGTAGGTTGTGATTACCCATGAAACGGCTCTTGTCGACAAAGCCGTTGATACCCACAATGCGTCCCTTGGCAGTATACTGCCACATGGTGTAGTCGCGATCGTCGGCCAACACGGGAGGTTCGTCAGTATACATGGCCACCATCAGGTGATAATCATCAATCTTACCCGCTAGATGGCGATTATAGAAATTGCGGAAGGTGTAGAGCAGCGGTTTTTGATGATAAGCCTCCTCGACGAGGTCGAGAAAATAGAAGAGTGAATCACAAAACACATCTGTTGACAGTCCACCCGTCGACTCGATATCAATCATCGGTATCAGGTCCTGTTCACCAGGCAGACACTGAGACATAAAGTTCTGGAGCTGCTTCTGCTGATCGGTGAGTGGACGATAGAAATGGTAGGAACCGACTTTCAACCCATGACGATGCGCCATCTCGATATTACGTTCGAAAGTGGCGTCAATGCGGTCACCACCCTCTGTAGCTTTCAGGTAGACGTAGGTCATATTGGTCTTGTCGCCTACCGTTTCCCAAAACACGTTGCCTTGATAATGGCTCAAGTCTAGGCCATGAATATGCCGGCAGGTGTCCTCACACTGCACATTGGGATTGGGTCGCTGCATATTCAGCGTATCAGGCATATCCTGCACATCCTGCGCCCACAGCTGACACGTAAAAAAGAATAAAAATGAATTTAATATTATCTGTTTCTTCTTCATTTTCAGTTTGAATAACACTATTTCGTGACGCGAATCCAGTCGGCATCAAGCCAACCTCTATCTGTCTTTGGATTGGTATCGACAGACACAAAACCGAACTTGGCGCCAATCCATTTACCTTGCTTCATCTGGTATTCGCCACCACAGTCTTGATATTTTTTGTTGTCCTGACTCCAAGCGAAGCTGACCATCGGTTTTCCACCATGGGCAACGCCTGCTTCAGTATTCCTGACCTTCAACCGCAGGTAGATGTCTTCGTGGATGCCAGGCTTATAGTCAATTTTGTCCTCGGCAGTGGGTTTCAACGTAGCAATTACTTCCTCCTGCTGGGCCTTGCCGCGGTCAGCATCCTGACAGGTAAGAATCAGCAACTTGAACTCCTTGCCCTCGCGACGAACCACTAGTGCCTGGTAATTGTGGCCCATCATGATGATGCCACCCATTTGTCCGTCAGCCTTCGACGTGAAACGTACCTTCGCAGTAACAATGAATTCGTCGGCTGGGGTCTTCTGCAACAGCATGTTAGGAACCTCCCAGAAGTTCTTCCAACCATCGGAAAGCTTGTAAGTATAGATGCGCATGGTGCCAAAGGCGGTAGGTACACCGAACTTTTCATCGTAGTTAGCTTGCCACTGCCATTGTTTCCCGATTACAGGAGTATTAAACTCGTCGCTCTCCACAGGATTTACAATCCGTGTGTCGGAAGCTTTTGGCTTCCGATAAGTGGCTACAGGCTCGCCCTTCTTACCCATAACAGGCCAGCCGGTAGACCAATCGACAGGATTCAAGTGAACCACACGGCCGTATGCCTCCTTATCTTGGAAATGCAGAAACCAGTCCTCGCCATATTTCGTATGAACCCAACCGCCTTGATGAGGGCCGTTGATATTGGTCTTTCCCTGAGCGAGGACAATCTTGTGCTCGTAAGGACCATAAGGCGACTTGGAGCGCATGGTCAACTGGAAACCATCGGGCACACCGCCAGCAGGACACATAATCCAATACCAGCCGTCTCGTTTATAGAACTTCGGCCCCTCGCAAGTGCGGTTCTCCGTGCCGTTGCCGTCGAAGACAATAACAGGTTGTCCGATGGAACGTGTGCCGTCAGCACTCATCTCACGAACCGTCAACACCGAGGCAAACTTGGCACGGGAGTTGGCCCATCCATTAACCAGATAGCAGCGGCCGTCGTCATCCCATAGGGGGGTAGTGTCGATATAGCCCTGTCCTTTTATGACGCAAACGGGTTTCTCCCATTTACCTGCCGGATCTTGAGTCTTCACCATAAAAACTCCATAATCGGGGTCACCCCAATAAATATAGTACCAGCCGTTGTGATAGCGAATGCTGGGTGCCCATACACCAGCTCCGTGCTGGGGCGTACTGAAGTGTTCCAAAAGTTCAGCGTCGCCTTCATAAAGATTGCACAAGGCGTAGTTGACAATTTCCCAGTTCACCAAGTCCTTGGAATGGAGAATGGGCAGTCCGGGAGTACACTGGAAGGACGATGCCGTCATATAATAATCCTCGCCTGAGGCTCCTACACAAACGTCAGGGTCGCTGTAGTCAGCATTGATAACGGGGTTGGTGTAAGTGCCATCGCCATTGTCGGGCGACCACACCTCAGATTTGTAGTTTTGTGCGTTGACAGACAACATAGTCATTGCCAACATCATAAGAGTTAGTTTTTTCATTGTAGTTTATTGATCTTGAGTTTGTAGTTTGTTCCATCATATATTATACGCATCACACGCTTAATATCGTCATCGATTGGTGATATTTCCAGTGCAACATGCCCCATTGTACGTCGCAGATTAATCTCTACGCAAGGATGTATCCTGTCACCCACTATCATCATATCAACGCCGAAGGGACCGCGATAGTCTCCAAGGTCGAGAGAATCAATAATGTATTGCTTGGTTTTGTCAAGCAAATCAACTGGGACATAGCGACTTATCATTTCTCGCTTAGCATTTTCTGTAGCCAGGATATTACCCAAATATGCACCATTGAGTGTATGGAATAGCGAGAGACCAAGGTAGTGAATTCCACCATCATCAGCACTGAATTCCATACCAAAATCCTTAACCTTATTATACCATGGTTCCACCATGACTGAGCCCTGCTGGGCAACCATGTTTCGAAACCATCCTGCCTGCATCTGGAAGGGGGTACGTTCCGTACTCAGGAAGCGCAGCCCTCGCCCACTAGATGACCAAGGCGCCTTCATGATTACCTGACCATAACGTTCCAACAACTGTTCCACCTCTTGTGCGGTGGTACACTCAAACGACTCTCCAAGGGTTCCCTCCATTTGCAACAAAGACAACAAACGGGCGGCAGTGCGACGATGCGACAGTTCTCGGATCTGGGCAATCTGCTGCTCGGACGGCAACAGCGACTCACTGACACCATGACGTTTCAGCACAGCCCACAAAGCCAGGTTCCAACCCCAAGGAAGCACACAATCTACCAATGCGTAGTCGGCGGGCCGCTTACTGCTGGTAAACCGTCCTTCTACTACAGGTAAATCACGACACCCCAACTGACGCAGACGATAAGCCACCTTACGGAAGGCCTTTTCGGCACTCTCCACATGGTCAACCAACACCATATCATCTCTGCCTGCCCAAAGGGCGGGAAGAAAGCCCAAGTCAGCTCTCAGCTGACGTCCTGCATGCGGTGCCGTAAAGTTTGCCAAATTACTAGCCAGTGCTATATCGTGCTCAGGATTGAATACATGTAGCTTCATTTCGCGTGCAAAGTTACAAATAAGTGATCAAAAAGCCAAATATTATTTGGTGATTCCGTTTTTTATTGCTAAATTTGCAACGTTTTAACGAAATATTACAATCAAATATATGAAACCAGTAAAGATACTAAGCGTAGACGACGAGGCTGACCTCGAATTGCTATTAACCCAATATTTTCGTCGTCAAATCAGGAAGGGCGAATATCAGTTTTACTTTGCCCACAACGGCCTGGAGGCTCTGACTATGCTATTACGCGAGAAAGACATCGACATCATTCTGAGCGATATCAATATGCCCGAGATGGATGGTCTGACGCTGCTCACGAAGATTAACGAGTTGCAGAACCCCGCCCTGAAATGCATTATGGTATCGGCCTACGGCGATATGTCAAACATCCGCTCGGCCATGAACAACGGCGCCTTCGACTTTGCCACGAAACCTATCGACTTGGACGACCTCAGCGTGACTATCGAAAAAGCCATCCAGCAGATAGAATACATCAAGCAGTCACAGGAAGAGCATTCACAATTGGAGTCTCTGAAGACCGATCTGGCTGTGGCTGGCGAAATACAGCAGGCCATCCTGCCGCGCATATTCCCACCATTCCCGGAAAATGAAAACGAGCTCGACTTGGCAGCAACGATGATTCCCGCCAAGGATGTCG
>Ga0265298_10003953_pt1 | contig 19196 bp, 16 predicted proteins | sample AusTroGonzalo_MG_3_FD_193486 | JGI IMG/M metagenome (GOLD analysis project Ga0265298, IMG submission 193486) | Bovine rumen microbial communities from tropical cattle in Woodstock, Queensland, Australia - Gonzalo_01 | ecosystem: Host-associated > Mammals > Digestive system > Stomach > Rumen ... | reverse complement strand
TTCGCTGATTTCATCAAGACTCATCCACAACACTTCTTTTAGCGGATTATCTTCTCCTTCATATTCAGGGTCACATCCGGTTACAGCAACAGCATCCAAAGATATTTCAACCTCAAAAGAATAATCTGTACCCCCATCACCTTTATACTGCACAGTCAGAGGTCTGATTATCTTACCATCAAGCCCTGTTTCTTCTTTTAATTCTCTCAGAACAGCCTGTTCAGGAGTCTCACCTTTCTCTATTCCTCCTCCAGGCAGCGTGCAAAAATCACGTTCAAAAAAGTGCACCTTTTCCATTAAGATTTTTTTATCCCTAATGATAATCGCCACACTTCTGTTCCGGCCTCTGCCGTAATACTCTTCATTTTTCTCTTCCATGTTTTTTTCCTTGTTCATCTATTATGTTCCGAAATGACGCTCCAGCGTTCATCCCGGAAAACTTGAATTTATGACTCTCTTTGACTCGCCTTCCACTTAAGCCACAGAGGACTGAGAAGTATTGCTTTTGGATCCTTTCGAATTCGTTCACAAGGAAATTCTTGACATAATCCACAGGATAGGATGCCCTTATCTAAAACGCAGTCACGTGCGTAGCAAATGCCATCCTTATTCCCTTTGATACATCCAGTACATTCCCCAGCGATAAAACTCGGACACTGTCCGCAATAGTAGCCACATTTTCCTAATAACGTCTCATCCATATCATTGTTCCTTCTTCACATACGTGATCTGAATATCATAATCTTCAGTAGGAATCACGCCCATTCAAAGATGTCTTTTCCCGCTCCCAGCTCAAAGTGATACTTCACAAGACCTGTATCCACACCGGTAAAGATGCCATTATCGCAGGAGATGGATACCTTGTTTTCTATTCCACTGATGGTGAATGCCTGCTTTGCCAGAGCAGTAGGCGCTAATAATGCCGCTTCAATGCCGTCCTTAAACCACTGTGGTGCTTTTCCATCGTATGAACCGACCTGTTCTGCCTTCTTTGTCTTATGTGGAACACCCTGCGTCTGACCATAGCCGACAGCGATAATTCCTACCGGTTTTGCACCTTCAGATTTCTCCTGTGCCCCTTTACGATTATAGGTGCCGCCGACCCACCATGTATTCAGACCGAGCGTCTGGGCATAAAGCATTAGATCAGCGCCGCAGTAACCGCACAGCTCATCTGCACCATCAGGTCCTGCCATAATAAAGAAATTGTTTACTCCTTTTGCAAGGATCAGCTTGATCACACCGGGAACCGCACTGCCGTCATTGGTTATCAGTCTGATGGACAGACCGTACCGCTCGTTGTTTTCCATTACCCGGTCATTCAGCTTTGACACAATATCCTCCGGAATCGGCTTATCTGTGTATTTGCGTACCATGTGTCGTTCCTTCATCGCCTGCTTCATATTCAAGTTATTTACCTCCTCGCACCTCGGTGCCTGTTTATAAGAGAAATGAATATTCCTACAAATCCCGATTTATCCCATAACGCTCTTCATGAATCGTATATTATCTTCGAGCAGCTTCTTGGTCTCCGGTGTTCCAGTGCCTATAGTCGCAAAAGCATGGAATGTATCTTTCATGACGACCATCTCAACTTCCACGCCTGACTGTTCAAGCCTATCGTATAAACAATAAGCATCAGAAGCTAATGTCTCGGAATGATCACAAGAGATAAATGTCGGTGTAAACCCGCTGAAATCTCCATACAAGGGTGATATTAATGGATCTTTCACGTCGTGATCGCCAACATAGATCTTTCTAAGGGGAATAAGGCATCCTTCCTTAACCGTGAAGTCATCAATTACCCTTTTGCTTCTGTCCAAGGCGCCTGAAAAATCAATGATCGGGCTATGTACAATGGCGCATGATACCATCCCTGCTTCCTTAGTTTTTAATGCCAATGCGATGCACAGGTTAGCTCCGGCACTTTCTCCTGCAACAGCTATTTTAGAATCCGGATACATTTTCTTAAGATTGACTATAGCCTCATAGCAGTCATCCAGAGCTGTCGGGAAAGCATTCTCAGGAGAAAGAGAATAATCGATTGCATAGACCCTGCATCCTGAATAATTAGCAAGCATAGAACTATATCCCTTTGACGAAGCGGCACAGCCTGAGACAAAACCACCGCCGTGGATATAAAGGATGATAGTATTGCTTGATATTTCTTTAGGTTCAGACAGAATTCCCTTGGTCCTGCCGAGCATTACTTTCGAAAACTTTACGCCTTTCTCTTTAGGCATAAACTTATATCCGAAAGAAGAAATCCGTCTAACCATTTTCCAGTTGACGGATCCCATATTCTCATCAAACCCCATACCATTAGTCATCTTCTTAACAGTACGGATGTTTTTCTTCATCTCATCAGATGTTGCTTCTCTGACCTCTATTCCCATATCCCGTAAACCGTTTCTAAGATTAAAATAGTATCGACCAAGGACCATCCACATACTTCAGTATGGCTCCCAGCTTCTGCTTTGAACCGAGCTTTAATACTTTATCCTTTAATCCGTCTGAAAATGCCACTACTCTGACTTCCCTTCTAAAATCATCCTCTAAAAATATTATAAGGAAGTTCTTAACGGTGATAATCGGTATGGCTTTAAATATCTGTAAACTTTACATTTTGAAGATTCGACTCACTGAAATGGATTTCTGTCATTCATGACACTTTTCCAGTTTATCCAGATAAGCAAAAAGAGCCCCGATTTCTTGAAGCTCTTAGTCGATTATTTTGCGAGATTACCAGCATCAAATCAGCTGATTCTGATATTGGTAATTGCACACTGGTCTCCGGTTAGAGCCACATAGATCTCAGAGTTCATGTCTTTTACGGTTGTAGTATTCTTGATCTCGATACCGGCATTTAAAGTGCGGGTTATGACGGTATTGCCGTCTCTTTCAAAACAGACAGAAACATCATATCCTTCACGGTTCAGTTTTTTCCAGTTATCCCAGCCGACAAAATCACTTCTGTTTACAATGAGCTCATTATCAGCAGCTTCACCGGATTGCCATGTCTCACCATCAAGTCTTACAAGAGCATATTCGACATAGTTGTTTCCGGTTACGGTTCCGTCATCTGACGAAAAAATAACGCAGAAAGGACAGTGCCATACGAGTCTGGCCGTAGGAAGACTCATGGTATGGAATGACAGGATCATTTTGTCCGTTACCGGAATGCCGGCCGTGGAAGAAGAACGGTATCTGTCGATCTGAACATTGGGAATGTCGCCTTCGGGAACATTTATGAAACTTATCTTTTCGGCGATCCTTGGGATAAAACCTTCAGGTTTCCATTCCTGTTCACGTTCGAGAGACATGTTGCTCATGATGCAGTGTTCGCCTGTAAATCCGAAATATGTATATCTGGAGCTGTCCGGAAGAGCGATAATATATTCATATGCCTTTTTATTTCCGGTTATCCGGATCATGGCGTGGTCTTCGATCCTGACTGCTTCTATCCTGTAAAAGTCTTCGGCCGGGACCGGTTCTGCAGGATTAAGAGTTTTTACTTCAATCTTCCTGGCTCCTGTCATAGCATATTCACCGTTAAACCCAAGTTCACAATACTCGAAATAAATCAGATCCTTGATCTCTTTTTCCGTATCGTGATAACGTCCGTCCAGCGAATCAAACATGACGATCGAAGGTTTAGACATTCTATCATTACCTGTCGGTCTGACGCGCACATTAAGTGTGACCTCAGCAGGAATCAGGCTAATGCCTAAAGATACTGTGTCCCTGTGTTCACCGACTATCAGCACATCCTTAATGGACGGGCCTTTTTCCGTTCTCTCTTTCATCTCATATTTAGTATCAAGATCTATCATGTGAATCATGATGTTCGCATATTCTGGATCAAACTGTGTCCCGGCACCGGCGATTAATTCTTCTCTCACTTTCTGCTGCGGTATGGTCTTTCTGTAACTTCTTTTTGAGGTCATTGCGTCATATGCATCAGCTACCGCAATAATACGGGCAATATCAGGAATATCCGTGCCGACAAGATGATTCGGATATCCTGTGCCGTCGTAACGTTCATGGTGATAGTGCGCGCCAATACTTAAGAAGGGAGACTCGGTTATGTCTTTAAGAATATCTGCGCCTATCTTTGAATGCATCTTGATCTGCTCATATTCTTCTGCCGTCAGTTTACCTTCTTTGGTAATGACCTGTTCCGGCACACCAATCTTGCCTACATCGTGAAGAAGCCCTGCGTAATAGATGTCTTCACACTCCTGTTCGCTCTTTCCTGCCAGTTCAGCGATCTTTCTGGAATACTCTGCAACACGTGTCGAATGGCCGTGCGTATATTTGTCCTTCGCGTCGATGGTGTTGGCAAGGACCAGTGCAGTCTCTTCAAAAAGACGTCTCTGTTGTTGGTTTCTGCGTAATGCCTCAGCATTTTCATCGACCTTTTTCTCGTGTGCAAAAAAGAAATAGCTTATGGTAATCAGAACAAATAGGAAAACTACAGATATAATGATGATCCATCGGGCAAAATCTATATAAAAATCCTCCAAGCCCAGCATTGAGATATCGACACCTGCATAAGCAACACACCGGCCTTCAGAATCGAATATGGGTTCATATTTCGTCAAAAGCCACCCGTATTTATCATTAGTCTCAATAACATCTGCTTCACCGCCGGAGAGCAGTACGGGAATTATATCCGAAAAACCTTCGTCAAATTCTATCAGATCACCAAGGCCATCTGTGTCTATATCAGGCAGTTCATCATATTTCAACAGCTCATCTGAAGTTGTCTCTATATCGAAAACCACATGGCATCCGTCAGGCCTTATCTGATAAACATATATATACTGGACATATGGGGTGTTATTACAAACGTTTTGTATGAGAAGCGCATTCTGCAGGTATTCTTCATCAGTGCCGGTCGCAAGCCACTGATCGACCTTGTCACCGTTAATTTGCTGTGCAACCAGTTTTGAAGTCTTAATAACTATTTCTTCTCTGTAACTTCTGGCAGTACGCTTTAAAAAGGAAAAACAGGCAATTATGCTTCCTGAAAAGGCAGCGATAAGCAGAATTACTGTAACCAGTAACATCCATATATGTCTTATGCCGGCTTTCTCTTTTGTTTTAATATCCGTTCTGCCCATAACACAAATTGCCTACAGAATTTATATATTATATTTTATTCTTCCATATGATTACAGGGTGAAGACTCTTTAACAAACATGTAAAAATAAAATTAACACGCAGAAATATTCACAGGCACTAAAAAATTGAACCTTAAACGGACATGAAATGGAAAAAGCATTCAAAAGCTGATTATGAAAATAATAACCAGACAGCAAATGCCTGTAATTCTAAAAAAGTCACTCATGAACGAAACTATTTTCCTTTCCCGTATCCCAAATATTATCTACTTTTCTTCGACATAGGTATCTAAAATGACTTTCTTACATGCGTCACACATATAAGCTTTAGTCAACGCTAAACCAAACTCATCAAATTGATCTGCATGTAGTTTTAACCCGTTACTCGTTAGTCCGGCTTTATATTCATCGTCAGTCCAATAAAGAAATCCGCTACCGGAGCCACGGGTTATTAGCCCGGCACGGGTTGCTCCGCTACGGACAAAACCTTCCTTCATCTCTTCAGAACAAAATGGACATTTCATATTATTCAACTTATCATATAACGCGAAAAGTTGCGAAACGTGAACTTATAAATCGGACCCCAGATCAATTCGTAAGCGGCCGCAGTGATCCTTCTCACAAAATATGCGGAGAAGATTGTAGAAGAGATAGTATAAAGAGACATCGCAGCTTCAAAACAGGCTGCACCAGAATACTCACCGGAGAAAATGATATAATAACCATGTGTGAATGGCGATTTCGCCAATGGTTGATTTTGCTTTTGTGGGTAAGGGTATGGCAAAAACCGAAAAATACGATGCTTTTATAAGCTACAGGCATTGTGAGCCTGACAACGAGATAGCATCAAAAATACAGAAGAAACTCGAGAGCTTCCGATTTCCTAAAGATATAGCTAAAAAGGTGGGCAGGAACAGGTTCAGCCGCATCTTCCGCGATGAGACGGAGTTTGCCGTAGCTGATGATCTGACCAAGGCTATAGAAGAAGCAATCGTAAATTCAGATTATCTTATTGCAATCTGTTCTCCCGAGTACCTTAAATCCCCGTGGTGCCGTAAAGAGATTGAGACTTTCCTGAGGTTCCATGACAGGAAACATGTCCTGCTCGTGCTCGCAGATGGCGAACCCATGGAAACATTCCCTCCTGAGGTAATTTATGAAGACCTGTACAAGATCGGACCAGATGGAAGACCATTCTGGACGAAAGTGCAGAGGGAGCCGCTTGCCGCTGACTGCAGAGGTGAGAATTCTAAAGAAAGAAATCCAAAGATAGACAAAGCCGTAATCCGTCTTGCTGCAGCAATCTTAGGAATAAGGTTTGACGACCTGCAGCAAAGGCACAGGCAGGAGCAGTATAAGCGCACTAGAAATCGCGTGATTATTGTTTTTGGTGTTCTGGTAGCTTTTCTTGCAGTCTGTATAGGGTTCCTGTTCAGGATCGCCGGACAGAACCGCAAGATAATGGAACAAAACAAAATAATAAGCCTCAAGTACGCAGACTCGCTCGCCGCAACATCGGATAATCTTCTCCGCGACGGTAAAAGAAAAGATGCAGTATATGCAACCAGACTTGCACTCCCGGATGAAGACACCGGTAACTACAGTGAGCTTGCCACAAAGGCTCTTGTCAACGCGCTCGGTATCTATGACCTTCCGAACACGTTCGGTTGTGATAACGATGTCTTGCTTCCGTGTTCGGTACTTGATGAAATGATCATATCTCCAAACGGAGGATATGCTTCAGTCAAGGATACAGACTATGTCAGATATGTTGTTGACATGAATACCGGTGCAACTGTATTCAGTTTTAAAGAAGATGACTTTTCCTACTTCACTTTTGACGGGGAAAAAGGTTTTGTTTTCAAAAGAGCGGATGATAATTATTCTTATTTCGATTTTGAATCAGGTACCGAGACAGATCTCGGAGTGAGCAAGGCATTTTTATATTCAAACACTAACGGAGAAGGATATGCCACGAGGAACGGTGAGTCTTTCGTGCTGTATAAGGGCAGTGAGCAGGTATGGAATCTCAACTATTCTTCCGAGGGGTTCTCTGATGAATCCAGCCTTGAGATTGCGGTGAATTTTATTCCCGGATCTGACGAATGCTGGGTCTTTATTACTGATTATGATAACCGTGTAACCAATGCAATTGTGATTGATATGTTGAACGGCAGTTCCAGCAAGCTTTTTATTGCCAATACCGTATGCTTTGATATTGCAACAGATGGAAAGAACATTGTCTGGAAGGAAATCGAGAATTTTGATTATTCTCTCTGGATCATGGATATTAATAGCGGAACGGTAAAAAGCAGGTACGTCAATGACAGTTATAGATTAGTTGTCCTGAATGATTACGTTGTCACTGTAACCGACGGATCTGTATCAATACTGGATAAAGATCTTAATGATGTAGATCAATTTGAAGTCAGCGGCTATATGAGGGTGTTTGTTTTCTCTGATGAAGTTATATTGCTGGATAATTTTAACTCGATGTATAAGATCAGGGACGGCAGATATACACGCTATGATACAGGCCTTAGTAATGAATATTTATCATGGATGCAGGAATACAGAGACGGGAAACTCTATGCAGCTCAAGCAGGTGATAACCACATCTATACATACACATTCAGGCAGTCAGATTATATGACGGTTTTCTCGGGTGATTATGAAGAACTGCCGATATATAACTATGACCTCGATTTGGCATGTAAGGATCCTAAGATTTCCTCTTTTGTGGATCTAGTAATGCAGAATGAGACCGGGTTCGAAAAGAACAGGATAAAAAGCGTTGTTATGTGCCATAATGCCGAACTCGGACTTATCCAGTTATATGAAGGTACCGTGTTTGTTTTTGATGCTTCCACGGGCGAACAGATCAAGACGATCTATTCAATGGAAGGCTACGTGAACACGTTCTATTATGACAAGCAGAGCGGATACTACTACATCAGCTCATTCAACGTGGATGTATATGACAGTAATTTCAAGAATATCTACAGTATCCGCAATTGTATTCTGTCAGGCATCGAAAAACAGAGCGGTGCGCTTGTCGTAATGGATATTACATTCAGTGATCCGAATAATTACACAGGCCTCTACACCGTTTATCCGGTAACTTACGATCAGCTTATCTCCTTGACCGATGATTACCTGTCAGGATATGAACCTGATGAACGTGTAAAGGAGAAATACAGCTTAGGCTGAAAGGATCGATCATGTGGTAATATGGTTATTCATTAAACCATATGAGCAGCAAGTTATGAAAAGACCGGAATTTTATCAGCAAAAATAATTAACCGGAGAGTGTATAGTGTACGAAAATTTGCGTGATAACTTTCTATATGGGCTGAGTGATTATTATTACACGGGCAAGATGCCACCACGCGCGTCTCTGAATATGAGACGTGCACTTGATGAGCACAGGAAACGTCTTGCGAAAAAGGGTGTTACCTATAGTGAGATAATTAAGCCTTCTGAAGAACCGCGTGAAATGTCCAAAAAGAGCGGTAACGGTGCATTTATTACCTTGGAGATAGCGGCACATTATAATATTGCGACTGAGATCTCTGATGGAAAGAACATAATAAAAAATGATGATTCCCGGGATGACGTAGTTCATATCCATTATGTTGATAGAACAATGTCTGCCGGAGATGATTCAAGGATCCCGCTCATTTGTCCTAACTGCAACCATCATGCTGATGCCAGAACTTTCTCGGGCGGCTGTCCGATGTGCGGAACAAGATTTAAGATCAATGATCTGTATCCATGCGTAAACGCCTGTTATTCAAAAGCATATCTAATGCCGTCGCAAACCAGCAGACCTGTATTAAAGAAAGGTCTGCTCGCACTCAAGATCGGCGGCGGAATTGGTTTGGGCATTGCAATCCTGTCTTTTCTTTTAATGATCTTGTTCGGAACGGAAGTATTGAAGGCGCTCGGGACGGCTAACGGCATTTTTGTAGGAACGTCCGTGATCGCAACCGGTATACTTTGGATGATCTTCTATACCGTTTACTCAACAAAAAGCACGGTCGGCGGCATAAGAATGTCTGCTCGTGAATTCGAAATGAGAAGTACAGTTGATACCAAGAAAAAGATGGAGGGAACAATTTGTCAGTTGGATCCTTTCTTTACATACGAAGTTTTTGAAGGAAAGATACTCTCTGTTGTAAGAACGATCGCATATTCGGATAATAGGAAGAACTGTAGTTTTTACTGTGGAAATGATGAACTGATTTTTATGGATGATCTTGTGGATATCCGTTATCGCGGCGGTATAGAGTTTATACGAGCTGACATTGTTGGTGATTATCTCCATGTCCTTGCAACTCTCTATCTTGACAATATTTATTATCGTGACGGGCGGTTTATCAGAAAAAATGAAAACTTCCAGATTGAGCTTATCAGAAATAGAAGTGTTAAGACAAATCCTTTAATTACGGCATATAGCATCAACTGCCCCCATTGTGGTGCATCTTTTGATTCAGTTCTTTCAAAGACATGTCCATTCTGCGGCTCCGGATTTGAACTTGCCGGACACGACTGGACCATTGTTCGCCTTTATTGTGTTTCCTGAAATTTATAATTGAGTGTATCGTGATACTTTCCCTGAAGCGGATAATTCTATCAGCAGAATCGACCTAAAGGATCAAAAACCAAATTAAACTAACCCATCCTCACAAAATAAATGATTGCTCTTGAAAATTGTCCTCATATTTGGTTGTTTTGGGCTGTTTAAGGTGATATAAGTCAAGTAACAATATTATAATTGGGAGAGTTGTATGGGAAGAAAAATTTTTGTTTCATATAAATACAAGGACAGAGATGTGCAGGGGCTTCCGGGCGTTTCCAATTTTACTTGGGTTCGCGATTATGTCGATTATATTGCCGATCACTTAATAGAAAGCGGAAATATATATAAAGGGGAAGACAATACAGAAGACTTGTCTAACAAAAGTGATGAATATATTTGGGGACATTTGAAAAATAAAATATATGATAGTTCAGTTACTATCGTTCTTATTTCTCCTAATATGCGGGAATCATATAAGTGGGAAAGATCTCAGTGGATCCCTTGGGAAATAGCATATTCTTTAAGAGAAACGAGAAGAAGCGATTATACTAGCCACAGCAACGCTATTTTAGCTGTAATTCTTCCTAATAAATCCGGTAGTTATAGTTATTATAAAAAAGATAATTTATTTACTATTCTCAGAGAAAACATTGATAACGGTTATATTTTTTTAGTTCAGTGGGATGACTTCATAAAACACACTAATTCATATATAGAATTAGCAATACAGCGCAAAGAAAATACTCCCACATCACGAATAGTAAAGACTGTATGATTAAATGAGGAATATATGGAAAACAAAATTAAACATCTCGAGTTAATTCAAGGGCTAATTAATAGAATGTCAAGCAACTCTTTCATGTTGAAAGGATGGGCTGTAACTCTTGTTGCTGGTATTTTTGCTTTATCCGCAAATGGTGCCGATAAACGTTTCTTTATCATTGCTTATATTCCAGTTTTAGTCTTTTGGTTTCTTGATGCGTATTACTTGTTTCAAGAAAAACTATATATATATCTATATAACGAAGTCAGACTAAAGGATAATAACGAAATAGACTTTGACTTAAGGACTGAAAGATTTAAAACAAAAATAGCTAAACCATATTTAAAGTGTTTTTTCTCCAAAACTGAGATTTTTTATTACTTACCTTTAGCACTAATTTGTACGATAACGATTTTTATAGTTTTGAAATAGTATTGAACATAATTATGTACGCTGCTTATAAGTATAGTCCAGAAGTTTATTTTTTTAATACTGTACTTAATCCTTTTTTAACAAAAGGATCTATGCTATATGAAAATCATAAGAAAAAAGTTGAGGAATCTTTATCCGCTTTTATTTCACCAGAAGGAATAATTAACGGATCTGAACTTCGCGAAAACTGGTTCTCTATTGATAAAACTGATGTTTTCATTTCACATTCTCATAAAGACATTAATAGAGTTAAGGCGTTAGCTGGATGGCTTTATGATACCTTTAATCTTACTTCTTTTATTGACTCTTGTGCGTGGGGTTATTGTGATGATTTATTACGAATAATAGATGATAAATATTGTTATCAAAAGAATAAAGGAACATATGATTATAATTTGAGAAATTACACCACTAGCCATGTTCATATGATGTTATCTACAGCATTGGCAGAAACAATGAACCGTTCGGAATGTGTTTTGTTTTTTAATACTCCCAATTCAATAGTAATGAGTGATGAATTAAAACTAATAAATAATAAAGAAACGACCAAGACAACTTCACCGTGGATTTTTTATGAACTTACTATGATTTCAAAATTGAATCGTGTTATGCCAGACAGGAGCGATTATTCTTTATCTCACTCAGCAAAAGCAAAAAGAGACTATATTAAAATTCAGTATAATGTTACCGACTTTATTTCCGAGATTCCATCAATAGATGATAACCTTCTTATAAAGTGGAAAAATGAATGCGATTATTATCAACATCCATTAGATGTGTTATATAAATTAACTGGATAATATATGTTGCATTTTTGATAGTTCGTTTTCATCTAGAGCAAATTAGAAAGGCAACAATATGACTGCATTTGAAATGATTAAATATCACGGGCAGCAATACCCTGCTGATATTCCATTACACATTGAGGAAATTGCTGCCCATTTTGATGTTGCAAATATCAACGGCGATCTTGAAAAATCCCTCCATACTGAATACAGCTATGGAAAAAGAAAATGGGATGCTTCACTCGTAAATCTATATACAGAGATTGTGACCGCACAAAAAGACAGTGTTCCTCAATTATGGAAGAATGAAAGATGGGCGCTTCAGTTTGCTGATTATATCTCTGTGCTCGTCGGTAGCAGCACTGCTCCAAAAGCAATTGAAATCCATCCGCCTTTTAACGACTATACAGATATTCCAGGATTTGTAAGGAATTATTCAACTTTTGAAAACAGAATTACGGAATACTTTCCTGATGTGCAGATTCTTATAGAAAACCGCTGTGGTTCCGTGTACCACGGAGGCAAATTTGTTCTCTCAAAAAACGATGATATCAGCTTGTTATGCAATGAAATAGCACGTTCAGATCTTCGCTTAAGAATCGCATATGATGTTCCTCAAATCTATACTGCTCATAAGGCTAAAACCGAAAAAGATTACATAGCTCTTCTTGAAGAAGCTAAATCTTTCCGTAAATATATTGGCGGAGTCCATTTATGGGGAAAACGCATTTCATCTACCGGCAGGAAGGTGGCTCACTGTGGAGATTTGAACTCATATTTTGGCAATGCAGAAATAAAGAATCATTTCCTGACTGTATTTCGAGATTGCTTTGATGATGGTATTACTAGGAAAATGGTTCTTGAAGTTAATAGTGGGAATGAGGATCTACTGTCCATAGTATCTGATCTTAAATATGTTGGGATTATCTTTGTAAGATAAAAATCACTCATTAGTTTAATCTCTCTTAGACTCATTTCCTGATGATTTTCTGAAGCAACTCTTCGGCGAACTTCTTGTATTTAGTGTCGCCGCCAAGATCAATTGCAACCTGAAGGTATTTCCTTGCTCTTTCCGGTTCGCCCTTCAAGAAAAGCAGTTTTCCCAACGCGTACGAATAACTTACTTCTGTTATGGGATAAAGCGGTTTTATGGTGTCCAGCTGTTTCTGATAGTGCTCTTCTGCGCCTTCGTAGTTGCCCTGCTGTATCCTCATGTAGAATTCCGCATTCTTAATAGTGGTCTTGCAGCCTTCTATATACTTCGGATTCTTCATTTTCTCCATGAGTTTTCTAAGCGCTTCTATCTCTTCCTGAGCCTTGTCGAGCTGATCGTTCTTCAGGTAGTACTCGATCATGCACCTGTGATATTCAGACTTATAGCCTTTTGACTTAATCTTTTTGCAGCACTCATAGACCGAATCGTAATCATCAATGGAGCCGTAACCTCTCGCAACTATTGCATTGTACATCGATAGGACAGGGCCTTTTGCCTTTTTCTCGAAAAGCCTGTTCGTCTCATCAATAAACTTATGAACCTGACAATTGTAGAAGAGAGGAAATACTTCATCAGAGAATTTTTTCGATGTAAGCCTGGTAAAGATAAATGCATCAACCAGAACCAGCACAATCGTCACGGCCGTTATCGGTATCGCAGGAACCCATGTGTGTCTGCAGAACCAGAGGTTCGCTATGATCATGCCTATGATCTCGATAATTCCGATGCACCAGTATGCGATGTGATATTTCTTATATATTGAAATCATTGTTTTGTTATTACCACCATTTACTTCAGACTACTATCCTATAATACTGATAATTTTATGATTCATTTTACAGTAAAGCCGGAAGAATCACTCCTCCTGCTTGTATCTTTGGGATATTATCTTCAGGACTTTTAGTACAGATCATCCTCTTCATGTTCATCGCAATAGATCGACGCCAGAATATACGGAGCACATTCCCTGTCACCATGCTCAATTATCAGATTCACCTCTTCTTCAGTGAGGCCCCAGAAAGTCTTTATGTTAAAAGGCTCTGAATTAAAACACCCTAAATGAACACATGCCTTTATCTGAGCCAATGCAGCGCAAAACAGGTTGTGGTCTAAAGCAGAATCCGTCCGTATCTCAAGATAATTCCGGACAGCTTCTCGATAGTTTTCCATATCGAGATATTCGTTAAAATACTCTTCGAAAGCGGACTTCATTTCATCACGGTTTAAACTGTGATATCCCACATTCACCATATTCTCAACATATTTATCAGCGTAATTCATATTTATAACTCAAACGTGTAAGTACTGCTTATAACCCTGAATGATACTCCCAAAATGGTACATCGTCCAACCAAACTCAGCTGCCGGACAGTTCAGAATGCTGCTTATTATATATACCAATTGTCTTGAATAATATAATAACAAAAGGATTCAGCTTGTGGCTTGACCATTTATGATCTTCAAAGCCTGTTCTTCAGATATCTCCTTAATCTCATCCATTATGCTCTGGCAACCTATTTTATAAGGAGAATCAAAGTCTTCGCTCGGGAGAAAGCTGCTCCCATTCAAACTGTTCCATCTATAAATTCCTCAATTAATTTCATTACCGGGAGGGTATTATAGCACCTTCCAAACTCTGATTTTCAAAAATCAGAGTAAAAATCGCCCTCATTTTTGGGCCGTTTGAGGGCAAATCTAGCACAAGATTGACCCAACGCCGATACCCGCTTGCTGCCGTTGTTCATTCCGTTGTCGATTTAACCTAAAACGGACAACGATTTGACAACGGGAACTTAACAGGAGCCTTATAAAGAGAACAAGATATCCCGATCGGGACAAAATGCCCCAAAATCGGTAGAATTTAAGCAATTCCACTGCCAGTTGACAGATTGCAAGGTGTTAATGGTAGAGTGGCGTGGGTATAATTTGTATCATGAAACCACCAATCGGAAGGACAATATCGATATGAAGGACAAAGTGTTAACGATAGTTAGAATAATAGGAGATGTATATGATATTTTCTGAGAAGATTACCGAACTGCGAAAAAGAAGCGGCCTGACGCAAGAGCAGTTTGGAGATATGATTGGTGTCAGCCGTCAGGCAGTTTCCAAATGGGAAATGGCGCAGTCTGTACCCGATATCAACAAGGTTATGGCTATTGCGGAGTTCTTTGAAGTTCCCGTTGATTTTCTATTAAAAGATGACCTGGACCTGGATTACCTGGAAAACAAACCCATAACCGTCAGTTCGCCTGATCTTGCGCGTAAAGTTATAACTCTTGAAGAAGCTCAGGATTACTTTGCTACCCACAAAAAGACAGCCAGATTGGTAATTATCACGATCTTTCTGCTTGTTTTATCTCCGGTAGCCAGTTATTTCCTGTCGTTAACGGAGAATGAAAAAATAGTTGGCATTGGCATTATCATACAGATTATATTCATGTTGTGTGCAGCTGTAACGATCATACTCGCAGTGTGGGGAGAGAAAAGATTTAAGTACTTTAAAGAGCGGAATCGTGAAATAGATTATGGCGTTAAGGGTGTTGCCGAAGATTATATTAAAGATTTTGACCGTACCCGGCTCACAGGGATCCTTTCCGGCATCGTACTCCTTGTTTTGTCTGTCATTCCCATGATAATCTGTGCAATACTGGAAGCGAATGCTGTTTTAATAGTTCTCGGTATTACGCTTATGCTACTGATGGCAGCAGCAGGAATATCCTGTATCGTGTATGTGAACATGATATATAGAAGCTACTTGCGCTTAAAGAATCACAAATGATCTCTTAACAATTTGATAGGCCGGATTTGCTTGCATTAATACTGCAGGTGGTCTTTGTATGCAAAAAATAAAAGGAGTATAAAAATGAAAAAGATTGGAAAGAACATACTTAAGGTGTTGGGATGCACTGTCGTTTGCTTGTCATTAATGGTTGCCGGGTTGTCGATATATAACCATATTAAACTGACCGGTGAAATTAATGCGATCAAGGATAAAGGATACTATAACCCTGTATCAACGGGGGATCATTCGCTTAATGTATATGTTACCGGTAACGAGAACGGCGATCATACCATAGTTGCACTCTCCGGCTGGAGCGATGGCGAGATGTATATCGGCTGGAGACCATTGACCTCTCAGTTCGAGGATGATAACCAGTTTGTCTTTATTGATCGCGCCGGATACGGATTAAGTGATGATGTTCGCGAATCCATGACCATTGACTATGTCGTTGAGGATTATCGTACGGCTCTGAGAAATGCAGGTATCGAAGGTCCTTATATCCTTCTTTCGCATTCATTGGGCAGCTTGTATACGGCTTATTGGGAGAGCACATATCCGGATGAGATCGAAGCCTGCATTTTCATGGATGGAACTCTACCTATAAGCGCAGAAGAGGTTGATGAAGTATTACAGAAACGCTCATTCACGGATAATATCCTCAATGAGGTCACTTCACGTCTTCCGTATTTTCTGACACATACCGGATTATCGAGAATCGTTGATATTAACGCGGCCTTTTATGGGGATGTCATGAGTTGCCTTGATCCATATGATCGTTATGAGGCTTTCTCGTTAATTAACTCAACGTATGCTTCACATGCATGTTTGTATGAGCTGATCCATGTAAATTCCGGTGAAGAATTATCCTGGACATGGGAGAACATAGTAACAAACGATATCCCGAAGATATACTTAGCTGCTTCAGATTATGAAGGCGCGCTGACTTACGCCGATAGGCTTGGCAATACGGAGGTTTATAATCTGCCGGGTGATCACGTTATCTTTCTCGACAGGACGGAGGACTGTGCAGTTATAATTGACGGGTTCCTTGCAAGTCTTGATGCCTGACCTGTTGGTACGGCCCCGTAGTACATAATTTCCTAAGCCTTGGAGAAATCCAGGGCTTTTTTATGTTAAGCGGGAGATGTTTCGGATACGGGTGCCCACTCCTTATTCTCGAGTGCAGTCTGAGCATTCTTAAACTTAAGGTCGAACTGATCTAAGCTGCAAGCCAGCCGGGCTCATCGATTACAACCTCTCCTCCGCAGAAGGGACAACTTGTCTTGCTCCTTCCGGTCTCAAATTCGATTGAGCCGCCACATGTCGGACACTTGATCGAACGAAGCTTTAAAGATTGATTCTCGCTCATATCAAATCCCCTAATTCAAAAAAATTAAATTGGGAGAGCAGATTGTTCTCCCAATTTCTCTTTTTTACAACACAAGTCAATCTTAGGGCATAAAGCAGGTTACAAAAAATCATATATTAATTCAACATATTCCACAGCCTCTTCAGGTGTCATGACCTCAAATACCTGTGCCTGTGCGAACACTGGATGTCTACTGTTGATAAAAGCTATAACTTTCTCTTTGGGAAGTACATGTCATATATTCTAAATCTTATAAACTGATGATTTAATCAACCATTACATTAGCTTTCTTTTAGAATAATAGTACTAATCAACTCTTTCTTGAAAAGCACCGCAAAAAAACAAAAAGCACCCCTTTTCAGAGGTGCTCTTGGTGCATTTAATTCTGGATTTTATGTACGTAATCAATAATACTCTTTTTCAGCCATTTTGGTGAAGACCTCATCAAAGTGGATATCTGCCCATGAACCTTCCTTGACCTTGACAGTGTAAGTGTGGAGCTGACCAAATGCAGCACTGTCCCACTTCTCAAGTTCCATGCCTTCAGGAACAATTATCGTTTCAAGTCCTATGTCTGCCAGAGCGAGCTGTCCAACCTCCTTGAGTCCGCTCGGCAGGGTGATCTCAGATACGACTTCGCAACCCTTAAAAGCATTGTCGTCGATAAAGGTAATAGAGTCAGGCAAATTGATAGTCTTTAAATTCTTACAGCCCTTAAATGCTTCTCTGCCGATCGACGTTACATCGCCTAAGATATTGACTGACTCAAGCGATTTGCACCCGGAAAAGCTGTAATATGGTATCTCCGTAATGCCCTCGGGTATCGTTATCTCCTGCAAGGACTCACAACTTCCGAAAGAAGGCAAAGTTGTCAGATTCGCAGGAAGCTCTATGGTTTCCAGAGTTTTGCAACTTCCGAAACAATGGGTAACATCTATGTCGTCATCACTCTCGAAAGTAATGTGCTTAACCACACCAAAACTGAAATTAGCCGTCACTTTGTATCCGGCAGGAATAACGAGCGTTTCCTTTTGCATGCCAGTATCCGACAACCCTGAAATCTTACGGTTAGTAGAAGGACCTGTGAACCTAAAATCTTCGTAAGCATCCTCGACATTTGCAGATCCTACTTCTCCTGATCCACCAGAGGAACTGCCTTTACCTTTATCCTTGGCACAGGCAACGCCTGACAATACCATAGTTGCAATTAGTAGAACTGCTAAAATCTTCTTTTTCATTTTTATACCCTTTCAAATACAGAAATAATATTCAGTTTAATTAGCGTAAATCGGGATGTTTAGTGCGATATTCGACTGGTCGTATGAAATCCTGTATGTCTCGCTGCCATTACTTAATTCGACTACTCTGGTTGTGCCAAGACTGTCGTCGTGGACGATCTCGAATCCTAATGATTCATACTTTTCTATGCACTTCTCGAAAACCTCAGCGCCAAAATCCGGATCATCAAAATTGATGCAGGGTGCAACACCAGCTCCCTTACCGACATAAATATCAAAGTCAATCTTGCCGTCATCATTAAGAGGCACAACAACATTCATCATGGAAATACGCACATCGCTGCTGAGCCCATAAAACTGCCAGTACCAAGTATCTGTTGTGGCATATGGTTTTCCTGCTAATGTTTTATCATCGGGAATATAGAACAGCGCTTCGTAATCTTCTTTGGTCATTCCGTTTTTCACATTGGCTGTTTTCCAGACATTCTCAACAATCTCGTCTGCGGTCATTCCGTCCATGTGAATGACGATGGAATCTTCAGTCAATTCCATTGTAGATTCTGTTTCCTCAGTTTCCTCTGATTCTCCTGTAGTGGCAAATCCAACATCACTCAAGGTATTTGCAGGCCCGTTTGATTCAGCTGTTGTTTCCACAGGCTCTACCTTTTCAGGGTTATTGTTCAATACTGCAACGATTATTCCTATCGTTGCACCGACTGCAACAACTCCTGCCAAGCCTCCAATCAAGATCTTTGTTTTCATTATCCCTGTTCCTTTCTTTGCTGCTGATGCAGCGATCTTCGTTGCGGCTCCGGCTTTCGAAGCCTGTGATGATGCGGACAGAGATATAAGCTTTGCCGGCATGGGCTTGAAAACCACCTGCTCTGCTTCCTTCATGAAAAGCTTGGTCAGGAATGGTATAGCCATGCCATAAAGCTTCGTATCATTATCTTTCTCATACTTCTCTACCTCCTTCTTAATCTTGTTTCTGGCAAAGTTGAGACGACGTGAAACCGTACCTTCAGGAACACCCAATAAGACGGCGATCTCTTTGATGCTCATCTCGTCAAAGTAGAACAGTATAAGTGTTCTTCTGATATCATCAGACAACGAGTTGTTGAT
>Ga0265298_10003952_pt1 | contig 19200 bp, 23 predicted proteins | sample AusTroGonzalo_MG_3_FD_193486 | JGI IMG/M metagenome (GOLD analysis project Ga0265298, IMG submission 193486) | Bovine rumen microbial communities from tropical cattle in Woodstock, Queensland, Australia - Gonzalo_01 | ecosystem: Host-associated > Mammals > Digestive system > Stomach > Rumen ... | reverse complement strand
TCAATCCTGTCAAAGGCTAATATCAGAGAACTCTTGGATGTTCCAGCCCCGCTCACTCAAAATCAAAATGTCAATGAACTCTTATTAAACTTTTAATTAAAAATTTATCGCATCAGTAGTATTTCCTTCTTATCTGTGTCAACGGCATGAGTTCTTTTAAACTCAACCCATAGACATTTGTCTCCATAATATCCTACACAATCCGGACGTAGTCCAGTATCTTTATCATAGTGTTCAACTTCAATTTTGTCAAAATGAAGTATCCCTACATTCCTTCCGTCTGGCCTATCTGGCAAGAATACACATTTTGATTCAAGTAAGATATTTTTGGCCATTTTATGTAAAGCAGATTCAACTGCGCCAACACAATCAGCACCACTCTGATGAGCAAAATGGTGAATCATCTTTGTTCCATCTCCTCCATTTTTGGCGCATAAGTTACTACCACAGTTAGGACATTTACAGCCACATTCGTTGCCATTTGGTACAGAATCTACATGTACCAATTCTCCTTCTTGATTGATAGCGTAAGTTAGATATGCTTGACTAATCATAAAGAAAGGATGTTGTTAGTAGCTCTGTTTAGACGGAATAACCCCACGAACGCCACCTTTAGGATTTTCAACATCACCTTTATACCGGGGAATGAGGTGTATGTGGCAATGAAAAACTGACTGTCCAGCTGCTTGATTAATATTGATGCCAATATTATAGCCGTCTGGATGAAAACGTTCATCAAGTATCTGCTTAACGTGTAACATCACTTTGCTCATTTCCTCACGTTCCTCATCTGTGAGGTCAAAATGTGAGGCTATGTGGCGTTTGGGTATAATTAAGGCATGTCCTGGTGATACGGGAAAACTATCAAAAAATGCCAGACATAATTCGGTTTCACATATTACTTCTACATTCTTTGAAAGCTCACAGAATGGGCAATGAGGGTCTTTATTCATAACGACATTATTGATTGATCCATGATTCAAAACCCATGTTGAGGGCTATCTGGCTTATTGGTTTAAACGTTCTCTCGTATAGATCATAGAAGCAATTATCACTCATGTTGGCTAAATCTGTTGGTGTATAGCCAAGAGATACATAATCTTCTATTGCTTTAGGCTCTTTACCTGATTTTATTAGCAATCGTAAAGAGTCGTGTTGCAGATTGGCAAGTTTGCGTAAATAATGATCTAAATCAGGAATTTTATCGTTTTTGGATGAATTGATACTACCATCTGAAGGAATCAGATTCCAAATTAGGTCATGTGAAACAAAGCTCCAAGGTATAAAATGATCTAAATCATACCCCCTAGTATAAAGCTCCTTGCCAGTATAGATGCAACGGATAGGACCTCCAATAGAAATCACCAGATCCCAGTATTGATGCTGTTTTAGTAAAGAACTCCTAGTTTCAGTCCTAACTATCTTATTAGAAATAGCCGGTACGTTGGGATTGCGTACTTGCAAGAATTGAATCAAGTTCCAATAAGAGAAGTCTAGTAAAATATTGTAATGGTTGTGCAAATACTCCTTCCATACAGGATTGAGTAAAATGTAGAATTCGTTTTGATCTTTATGTAAAGAGTATAGACAGTTGTTTTCAAGGGTCTTTGACCTTTGCACCATTAGTCTATCATCAGAAGTATCAATCCATGGCCTTAAGAATCTATACGGAACATTTTTTGTTAAAATACTAAGTTGGTTTTTGATATCCTTCTCTTTAGACCTTTCAGTAAGTATACTTATGATTGTTTCTTGATTAGCATCAATTGGAATTTGAGTGATACGGTGTATTTCCATAACAATGGAAAAGAGCGAATCACTTTTGCCAAAAGATAGACGGAAATAATGAATTGGGTACCATGCATTAGCCACCATACGTATTACTAAATCCCAAACACTGATCTTCTCACAATCTGTTCTGGCATGTATCTGTAGGATTGATACAAACCAAAAAAATTTGTATGTAGCCGAGGTGTCTTTGAATATGTTTCCTAGGGCTTTAGTCGTCAAAGTGTCTGATTGGGGTAGTTGCATATTCCTTCTTATAAATCTATAGCTTGTTTAATATTAATATGTCTGCAGGTAACCAGTTGACACTTTTTATATGCTCCTTATTTAGCCATCGTGCAGCTTCGTGTTCTTTTAGGGTGAGCCCTCCAGATTCAACTACGCATGAATAGCAATGCATAGTAAGATGGAAAGTGGGGTAGTCGTAATCCACTGTAGTAACATACCGCTCAATCACAATCTTTGTTTCTAGCTCTTCCCAAATCTCTCGCTTCAAAGCCTGTTCTGGTGTTTCGCCAGGTTCTATCTTGCCGCCGGGAAACTCCCAAAAGTCTTTAAACTCACCGTATCCGCGCTGGGTAGCAAAGATGCGGTCATTATCATCATGTATGATTGCAGCTACAACTTCTATTTGTTTCATGTTCATTATCCTACAGCCATTTTTTGTGCCTTATCTAAGATAAAGCCTGGAATATGATTTTGCATAGCCCAAGTGATGGTCATGGGTTTGTCACCATGTGATCTAACATAACTCACAAGACCTAAACAATAATATGGCGAAGTGAATCCATACTCGTCAACTTTATGCTCTCTAACAAACAAAAGGAATTTGCGTCCGTTAGTTTTTTGCTCTACATATCGGCGGCCTGAGTTCTGATGGCTCGCATTGTTCTGTGACTGCCAGTTAAACAAAGCCTCATTTATAGCATAGTCTTCGTATTGTGTACTTGGTGAGAAATCCTTATCGCTCTTATTGAGTGTTACCCACAATAACTCTGTGTTTATTTCATCAAGATTCAAGCATCCACTCTGAGGGATAGCTCCGGCTTTTTCTGCGGTTCGTCTGCCAAATATGGCAAGTTGCTGCTCGCGAGTGTAACAGCCAAACAATTCAAGTACGTTGTTTGCACCAAGCTCTTCAATGGGTCTTGTAGAAATGATAAGATGTTCAGAGAGGTACTGTAGAATCTGGCGTAACTCGTCAACGAACAATGGATATGAACCAAATTTTTTCAACCCTTCATCAATATTGATAAAACCAAAATTGTCTATTGATTTTGCATATAAATCGTAGTAAAGCATCAATGCGAAAGAGTTGTTATTCGCGTTATGCTCATAATTGAAATTGTTATCTATCAGTTTGTTTATAAAACTAATATATCTGATGGAATTGATGTGAATGAGACGGTACATGTTGTTCTCAAACACTTTTGTGAATTCGTCTACTGGATAACTAAGTATACCCGCTTCTCGCAAAAGTGCATTCCAGCATCTTGTTTTATATATGACTCTAATATCTAAATCATATTGGCTCAAGAAGGTGGGTAGATTCAACGGCTTGTTGTTATTCACTCTAAATAAGCGTACTTCTTGTTTGAGACGATTTAGATTAAATATTGCAGATTTGATATTGTTGATAATATACTCACGAGCCAACTTATCCATCGTAATTGTGCAACCACGGGGCAGCATGGTAAAACTTTCTGCTACAGCACCCTTAATAGCGGTTGTGGTTACATTTTTAGTTTTGGGAATAAGAGCTCTAAAACGACTCTCATAGCTATAGTTTACATGAGCCTGTGCAACAAAGTCCAGGACCGTTAAGCACTCTTTATCTGCTGCAAGACGTAATCCACGTCCCAATTGTTGAAGAAATATTGTAAGACTCTTTGTGGGGCGCAGAAATAGTACTGTGTCAATTTCAGGTATGTCAACACCTTCGTTGTAAATATCTACTACACACAGGTAATTGATTTTTTTTGCTCTGAACTGGCTCAAGATTTCTTCTCGTCGTTCTAAATTATCATCACCTGAAAGCATGGCAGCATGATAACCAGCTAGACATAATCCAGCTGCTACATCACGTGCATGATCAAGTCTTGCACAGAAGCATAGCGCGCGACAATTGTGCTCATCAGCAAGATATCGTGGTAAAGACTCTGTAATTAGTCTCAGCCTATCTGGTGTATTCAGTTTTCTTACCAACTCGTTTTCGTCATATCCGCCCTGAGTCCATGTCACATGGCTTAAATCTGTTGTCCTATCACCTACACAGAAATACTGGAATGGAGAAAGGAGCATGTTGTCTATGGCTTCTGGTAAACGTAATTCGGCAGCTATGCGTTGGTTAAAGTTTGATAGATTTACGCCATCAGCACGTTCTGGCGTGGCTGTTAATCCTATTAATACTTTTGGCGTAAACAGATCAAACACTTTCTGATAACTAACAGCCTCACTATGATGAGCCTCATCAACAACGATGTAGTCATAATAGTTGGCTCCACACCTACGGAATGTGTCAAGATTTGAATTGAACGATTGGATTGATATGAATAAATAGCTCAAATCTCCGGATGCAGATGGCCTGTGGTCACCAACCCACAGCTCGCCATAAGTGCTATCGTTTAAAACGGAACAAAATGTATTGATAGATTGTTCTAGGATTTCTTTACGGTGTGCAACAAATAACAATCGATTATGCGGATTAGCATCATGGAATCGTTTATAGTCAAATGCTGCTATTACGGTTTTGCCCGTACCTGTTGCGGCCACAATCAGATTCTTGTAACTATGATGTATCTCACGCTCTACTGTTAACTTGTCTAGAATAACCTTTTGGTGAGGTAGTATATGATACTTTTGCAATACACGCCCAACACTCCGGTTCACTTCATTTTTCTCAGAAATAGCAGTTACAAAGCGCTCATAGTTATAGTCCTCAAAGTTTTCACTATTCCAGTAGGTATCAAAAGTGGCCAGAGCTTTTTGAATGATATGTGGATTCTCTTGATTGGTAATTCGCATATTCCATTCCAAACCCTTTGTTAAGGCTGAACGTGACATGTTTGAAGAACCTATATAGGCCGTGTTCATACCACTCTCCCTGACAAAAATGTAGGATTTAGCGTGCAGTCGATCTAAGTTGCAATTGTACGATACCTTAATCTCAACCTTGCTTGGAGCCAACTGTTTTAAGAAATCAACAGCTTTGGGCTCACTGGCACCCATATATGTGGTGGTAATAACTCTAAGCTTGGCATTTGGCTTTGAGAGAAACTCGCGTAGTGCATTCTCAAAGATTCTAACACCTGAAAAACGTATAAAAGCAACTATCCAATAGATTTCATCAGCAGTTTGAATGTCTCGTTCTATTTCACCATCAATAGATAGGTCGGTATTGCTACCCGTAAAGAGGTTACTGACTGTATAGCCAGAAAGTGGACGCATAGTAACACGCTGCTTAGCTTGTTCTTTTGTAAGGCCAGCCATATCCACTATGCCACTTAATAACTCTTCTTGGTTTGTTAGCAGACTATCATCAAGGTTACACTGCCAATTCTTGTCGATAAAATTTAAAATGTCATTTACGAACCTGAATCTACCATCTAGAGATTCAAATAGAGAATCGTCAGCCAACAAATTATTAATAATTCTTGCTACATAATTAGTTAGCATCTTAGGCGCTTCACTTGAGTCAATACTATCTGTAAAGACATACTTGTCAGATAGACTATCCAATTTCTTTTTCAGCGCCTCATATATAAGCGATTCATATATACCTGATTTCAGTTCCATTGTGAGTATATTTGATTACTCTTTTGTCTTGGAGTTTTGATATGTTATTGAGTCTTCATACCATGTTGTCCAATAGGTGTTTCCGTTACCGTTGTCGTAAAGATTGTTGTACTCTTCATCTGTAATGTGCTTGTGTAGGCACTCTTCAGAACAATATGTTTCACATCCATCAACAACATATCCTTCAATCATTGGCTTTCCACATTCATCACATATACGAAAACAGTCTAATTGTTCAGATAGCTCGTTCCAGAAGTCTGTATCCATTGTTCGAGCTTGAATACCTTTACCAAATTTATTCCAGAGATCAGCCTTTTGGTGACATTCCTTTTCAAGAAATAGAAAAACGTCATCGTTAGAATACTCTTTTAGCATCGTTTGGACTGTTATACAGTTAGTAAATAAACCCGATAATGATTGGCTCTATAGAGTCAGATACAAAAATAGAAAAACAAATTTGCTTTCTAATCTCCATTTATGTTATATCGTGGCTATGTTGGTTGGTTTGCTAATAATTAGACATGATTACAAAAAGACAAACAGCAGCACAATAATGACTATCCCCCAAACGTCCAACTCAACTAAAAGCCCAACAAACAGAATGCCGACTGCCAGTACAATAGCTGCAATTTTTAAAATAGTCTTGATATCATCCTGGTCTTCTTTTATTTTTTTCAACCATCTGGGAGTATTACTCTTGTCTTCTTTTCTCGTCATTGTCCTTTTCTTTGCAGTAAAGGTATTGATTTTGATTTCAACTTAGATTGTTCCAGGTGGTTTTTTATTATCCAGATTCCCTACATCTCTGCGGGGGGGGTATCAGTTACAATAGTGCATTTTACCGCAAAAGTTCCGGACAAAATACCGCAAAAGTTCCGAATGAAATGCCACAAAAGTTCCGAATGGATTTTGTAATCATTTGAATTGCAATGCTTTGTTTGTTAGGGCTATCGGCTTGCGCAACCAGGGACGGTTCTGTTTTGTCTGTTTGGCAAAACGAGCAAAACAGAACCGTCCCTGATTGCTTGTTAGTTGAGCGCCCATAGTATTTGTTTGCAGAATATTTATTAACCTAAAAAGTTTCCTATTTAGGAAAGTTTTGTAATTTTGTACTTGAACTGTGGAAGTGAAAAACAGAATAGAATATGAAACTCCATTCACATGACGAGATGCTTGATGCCGTTATAGGTGTAAAGGGAACACCTGGACGAGACGAATTTGATTCCAAACTGAGAACTGAGATAGAGGCGTATCAGATAGGTGAGGCCATTAAACAGACCCGCCGTCAGCAAAATCTTACCCAGAAAGAACTGGGTGAGCGAATGGGCGTTCAGGAATCTCAGATATCTAAGATTGAAAGCGGAAAGAGCATTACTTTCTCAACTATCGTAAGGGCATTCAAAGCGCTCGGCGTCAAAAGCGCCAGCCTTGATCTTGGCACCATGGGCCGCGTGGCACTTTGGTAATATTCCACGCAGTGAGTGGAAAAATATTGGAAAACACCAACATTATGAACTCACTGCGTTCAAAATCTCCAATACGCCTTTCATGGACTCATTATAGAATTATTCGGTTCTGAACAGCAATGATCAGTTGTATGCGGCAAAATACCTTACTTATATGCCTACACAGGAAGAATTGCGTCGGGAGATAGAACAGCAAAAGGAATTTTTCAGGTTACAGAATTCTTGAGTCCGAGCGGGCATCGGCCCCTCAGAGGAGGTCCAGGATGGAGAGATCGGCCGGGAGCCAGCGGATGCTGCGGAGCTGGTCTTTGGGGAGCCATCGGGCGGCCTCGTGCTCTTTTAGGGTGGGGCTGGGGCCGGCGAGTGTGCAGAGGTAGCAGTGCATGGTCAGGTGGAAGGTGGGGTAGTCATACTCTACGGTGGTGACGGGGCGCTCTATTATGATGCGGGTGTCCAGTTCTTCAAGGATTTCGCGGGTTAGGGCCTGCTGGGGAGTTTCGGCTGGCTCTATCTTGCCGCCGGGGAACTCCCAGTAGTCTTTCCAGTCACCGTAGCCTCGCTGCGTGCAGAAGATTCGGCCCTGGTTGTCGTGGATTATGGCGGCTGCTACTTCTATGCGTTTCATCGGTCCATATTATGGCTCTGTAAAGTTGGGGATTTTTCTTTAATTAGTGTTATATTTGCCATATCTAATGCCAAAGGGGAGTTTCAGCCAACCAAAGCGTTAGTCTGTACCTCCCCTTTGTTATTAATATCATGTTTAACCTAATTATATCGTGAATTATGGAAAAAAACTTGTAATAAGTTTCTATATATGGAAACTAATTTCTACATTTGTGGTCACAATTGTGTTTGTTGTTTGCTTATAATAAAATGAATATCATGATTATAGAAAGAAAATTTAATGTGGTCTTGTATCGTGAGGCGCAGGCTTTTCTGGAGAGTCTTGATACTAAGACGCGTGAAAAGATTTTTCAAACATTTGATCGGGCTAGCTTGTTGCTGGATCCGGAGGTGTTTAAGAAGCTTGCTGATACTGACATTTGGGAGTTTAGGACAACGTTTGGTAAAAAAAGATATAGAGTACTGGCTTTCTGGGATAAAACAGATTCTGCTAACACCCTAGTGATAGCAACCCACGGGTTTATAAAGAAAACTCAGAAAACGCCGGCAAAAGAGATTGATAAGGCTGTGAGGATTAGAGAGTTGTATTTCTGTAAGAAGGCTTAATGATATGAAGAATATGGAAAACAGAGATTTTATTACCCTTGATGAGTCAAAGGATAAGTTGATAGGCAAGGTGGGTTCTCCTGAGCGTGATGCTTATGAGGAGGAACTCAAGTTCTATGCTATAGGTGCAGCCATTAAACAAACCCGCAAGCAATTAAACCTTACCCAGGAGGAACTTGGCCAGATGGTTGGAGTCCAGAAAGCTCAGATATCACGCATAGAGAACGGCAATAACCTCACATTCGCCACTGTGGCTAAACTATTCAAGGCTATGAATGTGAAAGTTGAACTCGATATTGAACAATTGGGCCGTGTGGCCCTTTGCTGAATTTGGTTGCCACTTTTTTGTCTTAAGCCTAAACCAAGTTGACAAGCTATTGTTTGTCTGGTTGCACAACAATTGTCAACTTTTATTAACTTTGCGCAACCCGTTTTAATGGGTGGAAAGTCAAAAGATTTGTAGTCCTTTTTACAACAGTATTTCCAACATGATTTTCAATCTGAACAAGCTTGAGTTAAAGAGTGTGTGTGGCGTTGTTGCTGTCCTTGCTTTGGCGGGGCTGGCATCATGTAACAGCGATGATGATTATGCAGAGTTGTCAATGGCGCAGCAGGAGACAGACCCTGCGTCGCAGGCACCGGTTTACAGTGTGAGTATCCCCGCACAGATGGGGGCGGAGTTTATCCCCGCGCAGATGGGGGCGGAGTCCGGCACCAAAGCTCTGGTGTTTGATGGCGCTGGCAGCTTGAGTGCCAGGTTTGACAGCTCCGACAGCGTGTATGTGTATAACGAGACACAGCAGGCCTTTGCCTGCCGGTTTGTTCAGGACAAGGATTTTGATTATTATGTGCCCTGCACTCTCAGACCGTCGGACATATCGGCCGATGGGATGTCCTGTACACTTACCGGCCAGTTGAGTTTTTACCGTTATGATTATCATGCCGATGAATGGGAGGCTCTTACAGTTGACGGGTCCGATACCTACAGCCTGTACTACAACATGAACTATGTTGATTTGGCTAATCCTGAGAACTCAGCCTTTGATTATGATTGTCAGCCAGGTACTGTCTCGGACTTGCAGTATTATCATTTTGCTGAGGCTACAGGATTGACAATGACCAGGCAGGGAGGCAGTCTTACCGTCAGCGGTGATGGTGTGAGGTTTAATCTGCTGCAGTCCATATTCCGTCAGACTCTCACCTTTACTGATGAGGCGGGTAATCCTATTGTGGCTCCTGAGATAGACTGGGTATATATAGGAACACGTAACAACAGTCTGGTATATTGTTATTGTCCTATTGATGACTATAATTATGATTACTGTTGTGATGATATTGAGTGTTTTATGGAGAACACATCGGAACTGTATTTAGCTCTCTCTTTCCAATATGATAGCAGTACGATTTATGATGACGCTCTCTGGATTGATGCATATGGCTCTGACGGATATGTCTATTCCATAAGGATGGATGCGCCTGACGGAGGTTTCAGGAACGGTAAGTACTATAGTGGTTCCATGACATTGAAAAGGGGAGGTGTATTCCTTACTGAGGGCAATGAATGTGTGCCCTTGACCCCGGAGAACGACAAATACATCCTGGAGGACGGTAAGGAATATCTGGTGGACGGAATTGTATCGGGTGACATAGAGGGCACCGGCAGTATAGTACTGCGTATTGCCGATCATTCCAAAGTAAGAGGCTGTGTTACGCTCAAGGGTACATCACAGGGTCCGGCATATATATTCTCCGGTCAGGATGCGAGGATTATTAGTGACTTTTTTAACAAGCCGGCTTTGCTGGCAGACAGCGAATACCTGACTATTATTATTGATTCTTCATCATATCTCAATATCCATGGAGTGGTGAGCGGACAAATCATGGTTGATTGCGCATCTGAACTCAGAATGATAGGTAATCTGGTGGATGCCAACATATACCTTGCAGAGTCCTGCTGGTTCGGGATATATGATAATCCAACCTATAAGATTACCAACAGTGTTATTACGGCCGCTTTTGACAGTGAAGGAAACGAGAATGTTGATATTACCTCAAGATTTGCCAGGAATAACAACTATAAGGTGTTTTATGGCGGTGAGGTTCCGGAAACAAATTTGCCAAACAATGAATGATCAGATAAATAAACGTGAGTATAAGGCTCCCAAGGTAAGTGTTGTTGAGTTGCGTAATGAGGCTCAGTTGTTGACTTTGAGCCGTGAGCCGTATCAGGAGATTCTCTGGTGATAACTGAGCGTATAACCAGTACATGTGATAAAAGAGGGTGTTAAGCCCTCTTTTTTTTTGTTTTTGCTTATATTTGCGCTCTGTTAAAACAACAATAAGTCCTTAATTATGAAAAATTTGTCCGTTTTTGTAACATTGCTTTTGGCATCTGTGTTTGTGTTGGGTTCTTGTGATAAAGAACAGGTTGATGACCCCAATCCCGCAAAACCTATCTATTACTATAGCCTGAGCCTGAGTGTTACTTCTTCTCTTGCTGAGAATCCTGAGACTAAAACTTTTATCTTTAATCTGGATAGTCTGGTGGCTATTACGGTACCTACTGATTCGGACCGTATTGTGCTGTACAATAACACCAAGGGCGTATTTGCCTGTGACACTGCTGGCAACTGCATATACCTTAAGCCTTCTTTAAAAGATGATATTCCTGATTACGTTTTTATTGATCAGGACAGTGTTACGTTCTGCAAATATAATGAGAGCGCTGATAATTGGGAGAGCGTGAAGGTTGATCCTACAGACAAATACTCTGTATACTATCAGATTAATAATATAAACACAAAAGAACCCGCCAAGTCATCATTCTCATTCCGTAACCAGGTAGGTGACGCATCAGACATGAGTGATCTGGATTTTTACCAGGCCACAGATGTGACTCTCTCTATGGATGGTAACCGTCTGTTCAGTGATGAGGTCTCTCTTGAGCCGTTGACTACCAAGATGTGTATATCCTTCAAGTACGTTAACAGGGATGGTGATTCTATTGCGGCACCGGTATCTGTAGAAGATATTATGGTGCTTACCACATATGAGACATTGGTGGGCTACTACTATCCTACAAAAGATCATTATGAGACACTCCCGGTGCTGGCTACCAGCCTGGATGATAATGGCTGCCTAATGATTACAATACTGACCTATTACCACCCTCTCTTGCCCGAAGACACTATAGACCGTATCTTTGTTGAGATGCAGGGCCTTGATGCCGATGGTCATCTGGTTGAGTTCTTGGGACGCATAGAACAGCCTAAGGGCGGTTATGACCGTGGAAGATTTGAGATTATTGAGATAGTACTTGTAGAGGGCACCGGATTAGCTTATACCTGATATTAGTGCCTCTGTCTACTTTTTGCTATCTTTGCAGTAAATTGATTTAAGAGATGGCACAGACAACAGTAGACGACAAGAAGATTATTTTCTCAATGGTGGGCGTAAGCAAGGCCTTCCAGAATAACAAACAGGTACTTAAGGATATATATCTGAGTTTCTTTTACGGAGCCAAGATCGGTATCATCGGTCTTAACGGCTCCGGTAAATCTACTCTGCTCAAGATAATAGCCGGCATAGAGAAGAGCTACCAGGGACAGGTGGTGTTCAGCCCCGGTTACAGCGTGGGTTATCTGCCTCAGGAGCCGCAGCTGGACCCCGACAAGACTGTCAAGGAGGTGGTGATGGAGGGCGTGCAGCAGATCTATGATACCCTTAAGGAGTATGATGAGGTAAACCATAAGTTTGAGCTGCCTGAGTACTATGAGGATCAGGATAAGATGGATGCCCTGATGGCACGTCAGGCCGAGCTCCAGGATATGATTGATGCTACTGATGCATGGAACATAGACAACCGTCTGGAGCAGGCTATGGATGCGTTGCGTTGCCCGCCCGAGGACCAGAAGACAGGCGTGCTGTCCGGTGGTGAGCGCCGTCGTGTAGCTCTGTGCCGTCTGCTCCTGCAGCAGCCTGATATACTGCTGCTTGACGAGCCTACCAACCATCTGGATGCCGAGAGCATACAGTGGCTGGAGCAGCACCTGAACCAGTATGCAGGTACCGTTATTGCCGTAACCCATGACCGTTACTTCCTGGACAACGTGGCCGGATGGATTCTGGAACTTGACCGCGGCGAGGGTATTCCCTGGAAGGGTAACTACTCAAGCTGGCTGGAGCAGAAATCACAGCGTCTGGCTCTTGAGGAGAAACAGGCATCTAAGCGCCGCAAGACCCTGGAGCGCGAGCTGGAGTGGGTACGTATGGCACCTAAAGCACGTCAGGCCAAGGGTAAGGCCCGTCTTAACTCTTATGACAAACTCATGAATGAGGATGTCAAGGCCAAGGAGGAGAAGCTGGAGATTTTCATACCCAACGGTCCGCGTCTGGGTAACAAGGTGATAGAGGCCAAGGGCGTCCAGAAGGCGTTCGGTGACAAGCTGCTGTTTGATGACCTGAACTTCTCACTGCCGCCCAACGGCATTGTGGGTGTTATTGGTCCTAACGGTGCGGGTAAGACCACGCTGTTCCGTCTTATCATGGGTCTTGAAAAGGTCGATGCCGGAACCTTTGAGATTGGTGAGACGGTAAAGATAGCATATGTAGACCAGCAGCATAAGGATATCGACCCCGAGAAGAGTGTCTATCAGGTGGTAAGCGGCGGCAACGAGATTATCCGCATGGGTGGCCGTGACATCAACGCACGTGCATATCTGGGCCGATTCAACTTTACCGGTGCTGACCAGGAGAAGAAATGCGGCGTGCTGTCGGGTGGTGAGCGTAACCGCCTGCAGCTGGCTATGGCGCTTAAGGAAGAGGGTAACGTACTGCTGCTTGATGAGCCTACCAATGATATTGATGTGAACACTCTGCGTGCCCTTGAGGAGGGCCTGGAGGATTTTGCAGGCTGCGCTGTTGTTGTATCACATGACCGCTGGTTCCTGGACCGTATCTGCACCCACATACTGAGCTTTGAGGGTGACAGTAAGGTTGTCTTCTATGAGGGCTCATACTCTGAGTATGAGGACTACAAAATTAAGCAGTTAGGCTACCAAGAGCCCAAGCGCATACACTATCGCAAGCTTCAGTAAGCGAAAATGTGGAATTGGGGACAGTCCCCTTTTCCACATAATTGAAATTTTTATCACGTGGAAAAGGGGACTGTCCCCAATTCCACATATCTTTGTGATAATCAAATCCTTGTTCGATATGAGTAAATTATCCTTTCCCTTGCTTGCACTGTCCATGTTGGCAGTTGTAGGTTGCTCAGGTTCATCTTCACCGGTTACGGTTGATACCTATGTCCTCTATGACGATGATGTTATCAAAGAAGGTGACCTGACGGAGATTGCGTGTGACTTCAAGGTCTATCCCCTTAAGAGTGATATCCCGCTGGACGGCGTAGGTGGTATCAAATGCTGGGGCAACAAGGCGTTCGCCCGTTCAAATGACAACAAGAGACTGCTCTGTTTTGAGAATTACAAGCTCTATGCGGTTCTTGACAAACTGGGGCGTGGCCCCGGTGAGTACCTGTATCTTAGTGACTACACATATGATGAAAAGGAGAACCTGCTTTATATAGGCAATGACTCAATCATCTGCGTGTATGATGCCGGGACAACGGATTTTATACGTAAGCAGTACATCAATTATGATACCCAGAATCTGCTGAATGTGGGTGATAAGATGCTCTACTTAGGTATGGATATTGATGAGTCCAGAAAACGCCAGGATGACATCAATTACAATCCTATTCAGTCTGTGATCCTGGCTGAAAGGGGAGACTGGGAACTTAAGGGCCCTGTTAAGGTATTGACTAAGTACAATTATTTCCACCGTGTAATATTCGGGTACCCTGAGGTCTTTTATGTGAACCCGAAGAATCTGTCATTCTGTATTCCGGGCCCTGTAAACAGGATTGTCACATTTGATTTTGACAGTGATACGGTGACTGATGTGTTCAAGTTCAGGATTGAATCCAATGATAATATGACAGTGACGAAATATCAGGATGAGGAGAGTTTTGAAGGTGTTGCATATAACGATCTGATGAATGACTATGTGTCAATGATCCTGGGAGGACATTTCCTTGACAATGTCTACAACATTATTGTGGATGACGGAACTATCAGTTTCAGGGCGGATTATACCACTGCCGAGGATTCCTGGTCTGTAGATGAGAGTGATGTGGATAACGGATACCTCTATTGGGTTCACAATAAATCCGGAACCAAAGTCTACAAGTCATTGCGCATTCCCGGACTGCTCAAGAACATCAATCCCACCGGTTGTCATGACAACCGTAATGTGGCAGTCATAGAGAATCTGGGGGAGGATGCTATCGATGAGCTGTCTGAGATGTCACCCCTTGCCAAGCAGATAGTGGCCGAACTCAAGAAACAGAACGATGAAAACCCCGTCGTCCTGGAGTTCCGCTTTAAATAATTTCCGCAAAGGGGACGGTTCTGTTCGCGTTAGGGACGGTTCTGTTCGCGTTAGGGACGGTTCTGTTCGCGTTGGGGACGGTTCTGTTCGCGAACAGAACCGTCCCCGATGAGTCGGAGAAATTCCGATTCAAGGTTTGGAGTAAGGATGTCCTTTCCCAGGGCATCCTTTATTTCCTGCATGGTCCAGAACCGTCCTCCGGCAAGCTCGTCCTGGCTGGGGTTGACGGGGCCGTCATAGATGGTGCGGAATACATAGACAAGCTCTTTCTCAACCTTGCTTTCAAATACGTAGTGACCCATTGGGATGGGGTTGGGTACGCTTATGCCTAACTCCTCCATCACCTCACGCTTAAATGCCTCCTGCACGGACTCGCCGTAGCTGATGTGGCCGCCTACTGCGGTGTCCCATTTGCCGGGCTGGATGGGTTTCCAGTCAGGACGGCGCTGCAGGTACAGCTCTCCTTTTGAGTTGAAGAGATGCAGATGAACTACCGGATGCAACACCTTGCGGCCGTCATGGGCCTCACCGCGCAGTATCTTTCCTAGTACGTTCCCATCCTCATCGACAATGGGAAACAGTTCGTTGTTATTATCAGAGTTCATGTGGGTCAGCGTCTTGTAAAACGGGGAATTTGGCGCGGAAACGTGCCAGTTGCTCCAGATCCAGCTCTGCACTTGTCATCTGGGGCTGCTCATCGGTCTGTACCAGTGTCTCTCCGTAGGGTGTTATGATGGCACTGTGTCCGGGATAGAAGCCCCATTCGTCATTGCCTGCGCGGTTTACGCCGATAGCATAGCACTGGTTCTCTATGGCACGGGCACGCAGTAGAGTATCCCACGCAAGGATCCGTTTATCGGGCCAGTTGGCGGGATATATCACGGCGTCGTAATCGTCACGGTTGCGGCTGAATGTGGGGAACCTTAGGTCATAACATATGAGCAGCATTATCCTAAGACCACGGAACTGTATTACGACCCTCTTCTCACCGCGTGAGTAGTGCATGCTCTCGCCGGAGTATGTGAACAGATGGTGCTTATCATAATAATCCACGGTGCCGTCGGGCTTGGCAAAACAGAAACGGTTATAGACATGGCCGTCCTGAGTGACAGGCAGGGTGCCGCAGACTGCTGCGTCCAGCTTGGACGCCTTGTCAAGCATCCAGGCTACGATGGGGCCGTCCATGGTCTGGACGACAGGGGTGGGGTCTATGTATTGTCCTGTGGCGAACATCTCGGGCAGGACGTAGATATCGGCTCCGCATCCGGTGCCTATGATACGGTCCAGGTCTGTAAGGTTGGATTTCCAGTCCTCCTTGACTGGGGCATTCTGTACTATTGATATTTTCATGGCGCAAAAATACTCATTTTTGTGTTAACTGTCAGAACAGGTCAAGTGACAGTTGCCCGTCACCCAGCAGATTGAATGACATGCGGTGATAAGGTGTGGTCCCGAACTGACGTATGGCTTCACGATGCTTTGCAGTGGGGTAACCCTTGTTGTCAAGCCAATCATACTGCGGATACTCCTGCGCAATACGGTTCATGAAATCATCACGGTAGGTCTTGGCCAGCACTGATGCGGCTGCAATGGACATCATCTTGCCGTCACCCTTGACTATTGTGGTGTGGGGTATGCCGGGATAGGGGATGAAACGGTTTCCGTCTATGAGCAGATGCTGCGGCTTCACGCTGAGCTGGTCTATGGCGCGGTGCATGGCGGTGAATGACGCCTTGAGTATGTTTATCCTGTCAATCTCCCTGTTGTCAACTACGCCTACCGCCCAGGCTATAGCCTCCTTCTCAATAACCGGGCGTAGGTCATAACGCTGTTTCTCAGTGAGCTGTTTGGAGTCATTGAGTAGGGGATTGTTGAAATCGGCAGGCAGGATTACCGCAGCTGCGTAGACGGGACCGGCCAGACATCCGCGTCCGGCCTCATCACAGCCGGCCTCGATCCGGCCCTCAACCAGATAGGGCAATAAGGGGTTGTGGCTCATCGGTCAGTCTCCTTTTCTATGCGGAACATGCAGTTGGCGGCATCGAAAGTGATGCCTTTACGGACAAAGAAACCGGCTAGGGTTCCGTTGGCGGCAAGCTCCTGAGGGGTGCCTATGGATACGCCCTTGTCGCGGTCCATGAGCCATATGGTATCGGCTATCTGGAGTGCCATATCCAGGTCATGGGTTGACAGGAATATGGTCTTGCCGGTGGTGCGTGACAGGCGGTGCAGCAGCTGCATTATCTCAACCTTGCTGGGGAAATCCAGGAATGCGGTGGGCTCATCCAGGAATATGATGGGAGTCTCCTGTGCCAGCGCCTTGGCAATCATCACTTTCTGGCGCTCACCGTCACTCAGGGTCTGTATCATGCGGTCTTTAAGCTGGGTGATACCGACCATCTGTATGGCGTTGGCTACAATCTGGCGGTCCTGCTCATGCAGGGTGCCCCAGAATCCGGTGTAGGGGCTGCGTCCCAGTCCTACCAGGTCCTCTACGCTCATGTTCCTGAGGTCATTCTTCTCAGTCAGGACCACACCGATCACTTTTGACAGTTCCTTATCCGAGTAGTCATGCAGGTTGCGCCCCAGAATGATTATGTCACCTCCCAGCGGGGGCTGGAATGCCGACAGGGTACGCAGCAGGGTTGACTTGCCGGCACCGTTCGGTCCCAGCAGGCAGGTGAGCTCACCTCCGCGTATGGTGGCGTTCATGTCACGTGCCACGACAACGCTGCTTTTACCGGTCCTGTATCCTGTACAGAGTGACTGTATCTGAATGGTAGGCTCTTTCATTACAGACGCGAAGATAATGTAAATTCCTATTTTTGTTTATATTTGCGGATAGATTGTAACCGATATGATGGCTAAAAAAACAGTTTACAGTAGGGCGTTGCTTCTTTTTGCGGCGTTGTTTTGCGGTTTAGGCGTGTGTGCCCGTGACAGGGGGCTGATATCGCCGGGTCTGGTATTTATAGAAAAGGGAACAAAATCAGCAGGACTCACTTTCGGCTTTGACTCGTGGGAGGCATCGGGCGAGAACGGATTCGGACTTCTTGGTATCATAAACGGATTGGACGGATATGTAAGGAATACCGATGTGGCCGCCCAGGGAGCCTTCTTTGTAAAGGATAACCTGTCAGTAGGTCTTAGGGTGGGTTATGCCGATACCCGATTCTCAATTGACAGCACATCATTGTCAACGCTGGTGTTTGCGGACCGTCATGTGACAAGGCAGTCTTTTGACTGTGCGCTTACAGGACGCGTTTATCTGCCTATGTTTGACGGTAAGGTTATTGCCATGTTCTGTGAGGGCCGTGTGAGTGGTTCTGTAGGTTACTACAAGAGTTATAAGTTGACCGATAACGGTAAGGAGGGTGACCTCAATGATATCTGGAGCGCATCAGTGGGACTCTATCCCGGAATCAGTGTGTTTGCCACACATAACATATCCTTTGAGATGCTGCTCCCCTTTTTTGAGACAGGAGTGAGATGGCAGAGACAGACCGGCACAGACAGTGACGGAACCCTGTCACGTACATTCTTTAAGTTCAAGCCCAATCTGGTAGGACTAAGGATGGGCGTAATCTATCATTTCTGATGCATATGAGAATGAGTCTTGCTTTAATGATTACGGTCATGGGTCTGCTCTCTTGCAGTGAGTGGAATGATGACCTGTACCGCGAGCCCGTTCCGGAGCCTGATGAGGATCCGGGTATAGTAACGGCCGACGGTCAGCTGTACAATATGAATCTTGATATGTGGACCAAGGACGGGTCAAACGAGAACTGTTTCGGACCCGGTGCCACATACTGGCAGAAACGTGTGTGGGCATCACCTAACGCAACCACTTCAATGATGGGTTACAACACGTCAGTCCCTGAAAGGGAGTTCGTGGCTGTAAGCGGACCCGGAAAGGCCGCCGTAAAACTGCAGACATGTTATATCAACAAACTGGGCGTCAAGAAACTGGCATCGGGCTGTCTGTTTACCGGACAGATGGGCGGTGTGGACATAATGAGTATGAATGCATCGCTCAATTGGGGCGTCAAGTTCTCGCTTAAGCCCAAATCAATGGAGGGATACGCATGTTACAAGCCTAAGACCATAAACGTGGTGAAGCCTCCATATGAGAGCTATGAGGGTCAGATGGATAAGGCTCACCTGTATGTGATACTGGCCGATTGGGATAGCCAGTTCGTTGTTGATCCCGCCAAATCACAGTTCTTTGATCCCGATAATGACCCGGCTGTGATAGGTTACGGAATAGTGACTTTTGACCACGAGATGGCCGGATATGAGAAATTTACCATCAACATAGAGTACCGCAATGAACGTACCCCCAGGTATCTGGTGATTGTGGGCGCGTCAAGCCGCCTGGGCGACTATTTTACCGGCGGTAACGGCAGCACCCTCTATCTTGATGAGTTCAAGTTCAACTACTGAACGCAAAGGGGACGGTTCTGTTCGCGTT
>Ga0265298_10003951_pt1 | contig 19201 bp, 39 predicted proteins | sample AusTroGonzalo_MG_3_FD_193486 | JGI IMG/M metagenome (GOLD analysis project Ga0265298, IMG submission 193486) | Bovine rumen microbial communities from tropical cattle in Woodstock, Queensland, Australia - Gonzalo_01 | ecosystem: Host-associated > Mammals > Digestive system > Stomach > Rumen ... | reverse complement strand
CGATAATCATCAAGACAAGAAAGACAACCTTCAAGCGTGTCATCTTTTCCAAGATATCTTGCCATTGATGTAATGTAAACTCTGTTATACCCAAATCTGAGGTCACTTAAATTGGTGAGAGGCATCTTAAGTCTTTCAACAGTCACTGCCCATTCGCCGTGACCACGATGATACTTGTTGTCAGAATGACAGACATCAAATTCCATTTCCTCAGCTGTCTTCCATTTTTCTTTCTCTTCAGTTCTGTAAAATGATAGACAGTAGTAAATATCACCAGTATCCTGAGCTAGCGGAATAATGAAGCGATAAATGTACCGGTCTGAAAATCGTTCAGGTTCGCCCTTCATGTAAAGCGGGGCAGGTAAGTTATGTTTCTGAGTAAATTCAGCTGCTATATCAGTATTAAGTATCATAATAGTTCCTTTTTGTCAAAAATAACAAAAGTTGGGTATTTTGGCAATACCCAACTGATAAAAACTTTCTATATGAGGTGCTTCTTAACTTTTTCCTCTTGTTTCATCTTAATGTATTGTCTACTGTTAAGATGACGGAAACAGTACTTCAAACACATACCCATTTTTATTAGGCACAGATGTGCTAAGTGGTGTTCTTTAGGAGTAAGCGCCACTTTGTTAGATTTCTTATTACTTCCACCTTCAGATCTTGGAATGATGTGATGGTTTTCAGTTATATCTTCATAGTCTTCTCTAGTAAGTCCTCTGGTGATAAGGTGATGATAGATCAGATTATAATTCACCGCGTCCTTCTGCCTTAACTGTTTCTGAATAACCGTTCCAGTATTCGTTCATAATAGCGGATGGTTCCTTCATCATGAAGTCGCCATCATATTCTATGTATCTACCGACATCGCATCCTTTGACGCGGTATGAATTACGAACACCTTTTCTGCTGTATGAACGAATTGCCGCTCTTACTTCAGGGAATGTATTCTTCAAGCCGTCCATCGTGATAAAGTCAACGATTCGTTCGTCGCCGTTCTGCATATCAAAATGCTGGTTCAAGAACAGCAAGAACTTGACTCTTACTTCCAACGGAACACGATGTAAGTTGATACCTAAAAAGCAGTTTAGGGATTTTGGGTGAGGACCAAGACAAAGAATGAAAGGCGTCTTGTCATATTTAGGATCATCTTTCAGTGCTTCATAGTTGAATGTGTAGAAGTATCCGTCAACGATTTGAGTTACTTGTTCAAATTTGTCCATAAGTTATCCTTTCTTTGTCTTTTTCTTTTTCTTTTTGAAATAAATTCTACGCTTCGGTTTTCCACCGTCCATTCTGCAAGGAACAACGGCTTTGCAGTCACCACCGCAAGGAATACCCTGGTCAGCGCCCGTCATGCCACCTACTCCGATGCCGAAGTCTTCATCTAGAATAAGATCATCTGCGTCAATTTCTACTGACTCTTCAAATTCGCCTTCAAGAACTCTATCAAAGATGTCTTCAGCAAATTCAACTGGTTCTGCTGTTTCTTCAATAGGAATGTCGCTGTCCCAATCTTCCATAGCCTTCTGATAGCCAAGTGCGAAATACTTAGCTGCTTCAGTTTCGTCCATAGGACCGATCTTCATAAGCTCTGCGATGCATTCTCTCTTAAATCTAGTAGGAATCATATTTTCTCCATGACTTTGCTAAAAACTCTTTCTTGTTCATCTTGTATTCTTTACCTTTGTGGGTAAAGGTGACTGTCAGCGTATCAAAGGCAGTCACAGTAGTCGGGACAGCGCAGCATGCCATGATTTCATTAACCTTGGTCATGTACTGGCCGCCAACCTGCAAGCAAAATCCATAAAGGATCCGCTGCTTCTCACATTCGGGGCAATAATCAGACATTTAATTACCTTTAGATAAAAGTCTTTCCAAGTCAGCATTTATTCTCTGAACTTGATACTGTCTTGCAACAGTTTCAGCGTTAGAGAAGTAATTCTGTAAACGAATTGAATTGTCTGTTCCTTTAAGCCATGAAACTGAAGATAGATACTGCACTCTTGACGCAAGCCACTTTCTAAGCTTAAACATTAGCAAGTCAAGGTTTGAAATACAGTCCTCTTCTTCCTTTGTCTTTGGCTGTCTAATCAGTCTACCATCTTTGTCAATGATGCCAAGACGATATGCCTTTGTTCTTGTTGGCAAAGTCATGAGCATCTTTAAGAAAATGAACACCAACGCATTGTCAACTGCACGGCTGTGAGATCCCATAGAGATCTTCTTATTCTTTGTCTTCAATGTATACAGTGCAGTCTTTGCTTCTGATAGAATGCCGAACGATTCCATATAGGCAGAAAGCATACTAGCATTTCTGACAAGACGGCGCATACAAGATAGGCCGTTTTCGTCTTCAAGGCATTCGTTAATTCTATCCCACAGTGTGTTTACAACTTCCGTCGGTTCCATATTCTATTTATTTGTCTAAACAAAGAAAAGAAACCGAGCGGTTTCTTGTTTCTTAAGCATTCTTCATTTATTTCGTCCATTTGACGTTTGCAGTCGGCGTAATTCTTTGCTTCTATGTAATGCCAACCGCCATGTATGTCATGAAATTCTCTTCCGATCATAAAATCCAAGCATCTATGCGGTCATCTTCCTTGCCATCACGCACTGTCTGTGGAATAAGTTTCAATACCTCAGTCGGATTGCCCGCAAAGTTGGGTTTCTGCTCGTATGCAGCCCACTGATTTTGAGCGTCAAGTAGTTCTGCCCATTCTGGGTGAGTGTTCTTCAACTCCCAGTAGCCATACTTTCTCTCCGGCTTGTAATCAGGTATTATATTCATACTTTCTTCCTTATCAGATAAACGATTCTTCCCTTTGTGTTGTCGTAAATGTTAATGCCCACAATTACTTCATCATCGGGAAGAACTCGTATATTCTTGCTTCGCATTTTGCCGCATACTTGGCATCTTTCCATTACGACGCCGTTTTCCAGCAAAACATCAAACATTGCGTTGGGAAAAGCCTCTAGAACTTTTCCCTTCACAGGGACCATGTCCTTAAGTTCTTTCGGTTGAAATTCTTTTGTAGTTTTTGAGTTGTTCTTTTTCTTCATAAGTTATCGCTGTAAAGCCTGTGCAGCAAGTGACAATGCGCTCATGTCACGATTGACCGGCATCGCATCAATAGTTTCGTCTCCTGCTTCCTGAAGTGCTTGTTGAAGCATAGCACGTTCTTCAGCATTTAGTTGTTCGCCTTCAAGCGCTGCCATCGGGTCTACCTGTTCATAACGAGGAGGTGGAGGAGGCGGGGCTGGGCGAGGAACTGGAGCACCATAAGTTTCAGCCTTCTGAACTGACTGCTGAGGCGCAGCAGCGACTTCTTCATGATTAGGATCCATAGGAGGCAATTCACGAAGTGCAGCAGCAGCGATTTCAAGGGCAGTTCTTGGCTTCTTTTGAGCAGCCGGGCGCTGAGGTGCAGCAGCGGTAGCCTTTCTACCGACTGTGCGGTTAACTGCAGCAGCAGACGGGCGAAGTCCTTCATTAACTTCTGCATCTGGGTGAAGCATGCTTTCTACGCAGTTAATGATAGCCTCATCAAGTCGTTCAAGTCCGGCAAGACCAAAACGATAGAAGATCTGCTCAATCTTTTCCTGCAAAGTAGCGATTGTGTTCTCTGCTTCAGTGAGAACATCAGTCTCTCGCTTCGGCAAACGCGGCGGACGCTTAGGCGGAATACGTCTAATAGACTGCGGGACCGTGCGGTTGCTTTGAACGTTAGGTCTTTGTATCATAGGTGGTTCTTCCTTAATAGTAGGTGCTTTTCCGTTATTTACAAAATCTTTAAAACTTCCCATAAAATCCTCAAATTATTTATACTCACTTGTTAGGCGGTTTGGGGAAGCTCTCAACTTCAAGAAAGACGATAAATCTGTGACCGAAGGTCATGCCAGCCAAGTTAAGGAAGTATTCATACCTACGAACGATAGAATAAAAGTGTTCCTTATCCTTGACTCGCATCTTCAGCAACTTCTCGAACATAGCGTCATCTGTAAAATACGAAAGGAAGTCATCGTTAAACTTTGTCTTACCTTTCGCAGTATTATAGATGTTGTTATAGACCTCAGGGTCTTTATCCCTGAGGAGTTTGATTTCTTTCATCAGAGTCGCGCCGTCCATCATTTCCTGTTTGATGTTTGGATCATCGTCTTCATCATAAGGATCGTGATATTCGTCGCCATAGGTTTCGTTCTCCCATTCAGGTTCTTCCTCTTTGGGAGCAACGCCTAAATTCTGACGCATACGTTCAAAAAGATCTGCCATTACGGTATCACTGCCTCAACTTTGTCTACAAGTCCAAACTTCTTGGCATCCTGTGCAGACATATAGTTATCATAACTCATAGCCCTCTCAATTTCCTTAAGAGGCTTGCCAGAAACCTTCGCAAAAGACTTGGCGATAGTTTCAGTCCAGTATCTCAATTCATTGGCTTCGTTCTGCATTTCATCGTAAGAACCACCAGCCATCATCATGCGAGCTTGATGGATCATAATACGAGAGGACGGGTAAGCATAGCGATGGCCCTTAGTGCCAGACGCAAGGATTACGGCCGCCATAGAAGAACATGAGCCCACACAAACGGTATTGACAACAACCTTCTTCTTTTTGAGGCGCTCAATCATATCTACAAGCGCCATACCAGCATCACACAATCCGCCGCAAGATCCAATAAAGAGCCAGATCGGATCGCCAGTCTTGTCATCAGCAAATGCCAATCTCTTCAAGACATCAGTAACGATAGGCCACTCAATATCATCAGTCAACCAAATGACTCTGTTAGCAACGAAATAGTTATTACGGATATTGTTGAAGTAGTCAGGAATTGCCATTGGGTCAACGCCAACTTCCTCAGCCTTCTCAACATCGCCATCAACAAGTGCTTCTACACCTTCTTCAGGCATCTGCTTCGGCTGGTCCTTTTCCTTCTTCTTCTTAAGCTTCTTGGTGTCTTTTGAACAAATTGACATAAGATTCTCCATTCTTGTTTATTAACACTTCCTTATGATTATAGCCATACTCAACCGTCTCATCCTCAATCGGTTTAATGGGTTCGGCCAAAATCATATCTTTTCCAAAGTCAAATGTGATAGCTTTAACGCCACACCAAGTAATAATTCTAGCCTTACGTTTGAAGTTAAGATGTTGAATAGTTGCTAAATCATCTTTAATATCTATAACCGTAAACTCGACTCCCTTTCGAGACTTATACGATTTGCCTACTGAAAACTCAACCATCTGCCATACCACGCTTGTTCAATCTTGTGTTGAGTTTGCTGACGATCTTGGGTTTCCACTTTGCTATTGCATCAAAATCGCCTTCGTTAAAATCTTCAAAATCTTTAATGTAGACTTTCGCATATTCATTAAAGTTTTTGTTTACGTCTTCAATGACAGAAGCGAAAACTTCAGAAACAAGTTCATTTGTCGTTACTGTCTTTCCGTTCATTACATGAGTCATCAATACACCCCTCAGTGAAATTGTCTTGAAATAAGTTCTTAAGTTTTTCAAGGTTTTCCGGCTTATCAAGTTCTTCCGGCAAAATCTTGAATGCTCTTTCTGCCCAGTCAGCGACTGAGAGTGAGCGGACTGTGTTCTTCTTTTCCAAAACCTCTGAGGCGGCTTTGTTCATCGCAATGATACGCTTAATCGCCTCAGGATTATTACATAACTTTAGCAGCTCCTTCTTCTTATTTGGAAGGAGCTGCGGAATGTTACTTGGAATTTTATGCTTCTTATGCATTTAGTCCAGCTTCGTAATCTGCCCAGAGACGATTGCAGATAAAATCAGCGACTTCTTGGTCAATGGGATAGAAGTAAGATTTCTTCTGCTTGTTGCTTGTGTTGCGTGGGTAAGTGATATAGCGCTTGCCGTTATTCTCAACAAGTTTCAAACCAGTAAGCTTAATCGCATCGTTCAAGATAACCTGAGCAAGTGCGACGCAGCCACCAATGCCGTTCTCAATGGGAAGGATATTCGTAGAAGTAATAGTTAAATTGTTCATAGGTGTTCCTTATATAAAAACTTTTGTAAAATATAAATTATTTTTCGGCGACTGTCAATAGTTATTTTGAAAAACTTTCTGCAAACTTTTCAAGATCATCGACTGCCTTGCGGAAGCCAGCTGGGTCAACGAGACCACCGTCCAAAGTGATACGGAGAATCTGACGCATAACTTCCTTTACATGAGGTTCGGGTTCGGCATCAACGACCTGACGCATTCTTCCTACAAGGTTGATTGGGTCAACAGTTGTCTGTGCAGTGTCCACATTGTTCTCATCAAGGAATGTGTTATACCAGTCACGAAGATACCAGCAGCACTTATTCAGGTCCTTGCCCGGAGTGCCCTTGTCTTCATAACGCATAGCATACTTCCAAGCGTTAGATAAATCGCCCATCAGATAGCGGGTGATGGTGATTGCTTCAATACCACTCTCATGCGATGCGTAGTGCTTCGGGTGGTTGACTTCATTTTCAAGTGTTTGTTTATCCATTAGACTTCATCCTCTTGTTTGTAGTAAGCCTCAAGGATCTTGTCCTCGAGAGCCTTCTCTCTGTCTTTTTGTTGAATTTGTTTGTTGTGTTGAATGATCTTCTTGTTCTGTTCAATGATTGCTGCTGCCGCTTCATCACGTCGCTTTAACGCGCTGATAATACGGAACGGCAAGAACACGACCAAGAAGTAACCAAAAGCAATAGCACCCCATTTCAATAGGAATAGACCAATCAATCTTGCTATAGGCATTACAGTTGGGCCAAAGGCGCCGACGCATGCCATCACCAAAGTGAAGACAAGAACGCCAGCGATGGCGATAAATGGTGCTTTATGTCTCTTAATGAAATTCTTCATTATACTACTGTCTCGTCATCTTCGAGAATCATGATGGCTTCTTCGGAGTTATCTACCAAGAACAGTTCATCTTCTTCGCCAGTCTTCGGATCCTTGTATTTTCCGATTGACTTGCATGAACCATAGTTGATAAGAACTCGGTCGCCAACCTTGACTTCATTCGGAACGACCTTACCACAAGAACGGAGGTAATGTCCCGGACCAATCTCGACGATTTCATACATTGTGTAAGCAACAAGCATGCCAGGAAGAACAAGGCCACCAGCTGTCTTAGTGGTGAGGTTCTTGACGATCATCTTGTCGTCTAGGAGTCTGAACTTGGGTCTCATCATAGAGCCTTCTCCTGTGCAGTTACGTATGTTGATTCTTCACCATCTTCCAAGATATACTGGATTTCTTCTTCAGGAACGATGAAGTACTTCTTCTTTTCACCGTTCTTAGTGATCTTGACTTCAGGTGCGATCTGTGTGTTAACCATCACGCGGTCACCGACCTTAACACCCATCGGGTGGCGTCCACCAGTCTGTGGGTTATAACGGCCAGGACCAACTGCAACTACCTTAAAGCAGACTGTTCCTTCTTTCTTTTCAGGCATATAGATACCGCCTGATGTCTTTTCAGGTTCGCTGTTTTCCAAAAGAACCTTGTTTTGAGTAAGTATCATGTTTCCTCACACTTTGATTAAAAAATCTTCTCTGTTAAACTTACCTAACAAATTGGTATTCTCGCCAGGATATCCTATTGGGTTATTCAGATACAAGATGCCGTCTTTCTCATATTTCAAACGAGCATGTGTATGTCCAAAGTGCCAGATAGTCCCTTGCGGTAACTTATTTATTATATCTGAACAGTCCCAGTAAAAATATCCAGTCTTCAAGTTGGACTTAAACTTATCTGGAACAGGTACTCCCAAAGGAGCAAAATGAGTAACCACGATGTTTGGGTCTACTGCTTCATTGTCAAGTGGCTTTAATAATCTCTCTTTCTCATTCTCAACGATCTCGAACGGGTCATCACTCCACCATTTCTTCCAAGCTTTTGCATCGGGACCGTGCTTCCAATTTTCAATGAAGTAATCGTTAGACTCGCCTAACAGTCGGCCATAAGACCAATCGGACGAGCCCATAGCGCCTAAGAACTTTGTTCCTTTAACATCAACTATCTGATTTCCGTCAAGCGGAAAAAACTTTGTTTTCTTTATGTGAGTTGATGTACATGCTTTCTTGAACCTATCAACGAAATGATTTAACGCACTTACCTTGTGCAGGGTTGACGGGTATTCGTTCTTGTAGACTCCAATATCGTGATTACCGTATACATAGACGACACTCTCGTAACGATTTCGGCAGGCAGCTAGAAAATCAAGGAAAAATAAACTACTATCTGCGATGTCTCCAGCGATACAGAGAGTGTCGGCGGGTAAAAGGTTTTCGTCCATCCATTTATGATAAGCATGAGAAGCGCGCTTGCCCGGGTTGAAGTGGGCAAGGTGTTTATCTATGTGCAAGTCATTAACGAAATAGACGAACATTCAATACCTATCGAGACCAAACAGTCTTCAACTGGCCGTTACCCACGACCTCATCAATCTTTTCAACGAAATGGCGACCACGGTAAGCTTCCATCAAGTCCTGTGTATAGCAGGGAGTCTGGAATGCATCACCGTAAGGCTTGCCGTTTTCATCGCACTTATACTTGGTAATCAACCACATTAGCAACATCCTCTGAAAAGTTTTTCAACGCAGCCGCGAGACATGCCCTTTGCTTCAAGCATCATCTTGTGAAGCTCAAGAATTGTCTGTGCAGACAAATTACGATAACCCTTGCTACGCATGATCTGCTCAGCGCTCCAAGCAATGACACCTTCGGTCTGGCTAAGAGGAATGAGCTGAGATTCCATGATCTGGCACTTGAGGCCCTGAAACTTACTTGCTGAACCATAAGAAGTGTCCTTGATGCGAGATGATTCCACCAAGCGGCGTCCGTCTACACAAGCCTTAGATGTGACTGTGCGGTAAACGAGACCGGTATTCTTGTCCATAACGTAGCGGTTCTTGTAAAGTTTCTTCATAATGTACTCCTTGTATTTGTTTGATAGTTAAAATATAATAACTTTTTCGTCAAAATGCGAACCGACGATTTTATTTCTCCGTCGGTTTCAACGAATAAGTCTGCTTTGTGTTGTCTACAAATTCAACATTGTCATTGTCGCCGAAGAACGGATTGCCGTTCGTGTTGCGGCGCTCGACTTCCCAATCATTGAGGACACGGACGATTTCAGAAACGATGTATCGTGCAGTGTTCACAGGAACATTCTGACCAGTCTGGTGAGACTTTTCACAGGTCTCGCCGTAAATGTGATAGTCAGTCGGCATACCCATACAGTAAAGAATTTCGCCTACAGTCAATAGACGGTCCTTATACGGGTGAAGCTTAGATGTCGTGACCTTATGCATGATTGACGGAATCTTCTTCTTATCGTCAATGACGGCAGTCGTAGTATCAAAAATCCATGATCCTACTGCGTGCTTTTCTGCAGCATGATTGATAGAACGAATCATTGAAGCACGATGCTTTTCCTGGGTCTCAGGATCATCATTCTTCCACTGATAAGTCTTGCAGAACTCGATGTACTGGTCTTTCTCACCGCACTCAATGATGTGGGCGAAGCCAGTGCGTTCCTTCAAGAGCTCACGGTAATCGTTCGGGTGAGCCTGAATGAAGTAGTCCAAGATATTCTGGTTGCACCAAGACAAAGGCATTTCATCGTTCTGTTCGTAAGCAGGCATCTGGTCAAAGAAGTCCTTGACAGAAATCTCGTCCTTCTCGAAGTTGATGACAGGCGGCATTTCCTTTTCAGTGCCAGTCCACTTCCAGCAAATTACGAATGTTCTTGGACGACGCTGTGCATTGTGATGCAAGCAAGTGTCTGTCTTGAAGTATGTGACAGAATAACCTGCTGCTTCAGCGGTCTTGTCAATAAATTCACGAATAGGCTTGCCTTTGGCGCCAGCAAACAAAGCCGGAGCATTTTCAAAGATGTATGCCTTGGGCTTGATGTGTTCAAGAACGAACTTTGTGATCCACTGCATGTTGCAGTTTCTTAGTTCACGCGTCTCATCGTTCTTTGTCGTTGTGGCATTGGACAATCCAGAACAAACTGGCAATGCGCATACAAGGTCTGTATTGCTTAAATCAATGGTATCGGTAGTACTAAAATCATTCTTAATCAGTTCGGGGTGCCAAGGATCCTCTTCCTTAGTGAAGTCAGCAAACGGGTGTCTGTTGATAGTCAGGTAAGGCGGCAACTTGTTATGTTTCTTCATGTAAGTCAAGTAATGATATTCATTCATAGCACTCTTGACAGAACCGTCTTCGTTTTCGGTATGATTGCAGAATCCCGGGAAAGAAAGTACCCAGTCAGGTGCGGAACCAATTGCTTTTTCAGCGCCAAGCGCCATACCTCCGGTTAAAGGTTCTATAAAACCCCACTTAATCTTCTTTGACATATCTATCTCCAAAAGTTAGTTCATTTTCCACCAAGTGACCGTCATCATATTCTCTTGACATCTCAATCACTTTTAGATTATACTGTTCAGCAATTTCATTGATTTGGTCAAGGGTCTTAAAAGGAAGATCCTCAACAAGCTCTTCAGGAATATCCCTGCTGCTCTTATTCTTGATTTTGATTTTGACGCACATTATTTTCTGTCCTTCTTTACTTTGATAGTAACATTGTCGCCCTTGATGTCAAGTAGCTTCTTGTCGTAAAAGTAGACACGAACGAACTTATGTCCAGCGAAGTCAGTCTTCCACTCCCAAGACTTTACGTTCTCGAGCTTCTGCAGATAACAGAAGTTAGGATTGCAGACTTCAAGTGTCAACTTGTCAGCAGCAAAAGCCATGCAAGCAGCAAACAAAATTCCGAAGATGATCTTTTTCATCTAATTACCTCTGATTAAAATATAACAATGTTTTGACGAAAATGCGAATAAGCAAAAATTTTCTTAAGATGCATGTAAAAGAAAATCTCCTACTTTCATAGGAGATTTTCCAAAATTATTTTGGCGTAAATTAGCCACCTGCTCTGTAGCTTAGCTCTTTCCAATCTTCCAATTCGCCATAGCGATATTTATATACCTGGTCAAATAGACGGAAGTTGATTTCCTTACCTCTCATCTTCGGGTGGTTCAAGTACTCGTCAGAAGAAATCCATGCGAAGACTTCCTTCTTGATAGCGTCGTTTGTAATATCACGACCACCGTTCTTGCCCTTGCCCTTCAAAGCAGCATAGACCTTGATGTGCGGAAGCACAGTCTGAATGCGCTTGATAACATCACGAGCAGTCAATGTAATATCAATGGTAGTGCAGCGTGATAGGATAGCACGGTCCTTCTTGTAAATCTGTTGCTTTGACAAGTTAGAGATAAAGATTACAGCGCCTTCAAAGATAAAGTATGAAGGTGTGCCTTCCTTACCGCCGTGAGATCCAGAATACTCAGCAAGGCGTGCTTCAATCTCTTCGTGATTTTCAATACCAAAGGTATCAACGATGTCACCGCCCTTTGTCATCCATGAAATTTCTCGTGGGTCACCAGAGTCCAATGCACCCTTCAAGATATTCATACCATCAGCGGTATCAAAGATCGAGTCGCAGTCATCGAAGACGCAGATCTGGTTATAATGGTTGTAAAGGAACTTATACATAGCAGACGGAGTGCAGTGACCTTTCATAATCACATAGTCTTCGCCCTTATTACCGAACTTTCTCAATGTATCGGTTACGGTGAATGACTTACCAACACCACCCTGTCCAGTAATCATCAATGCAGTAAGAAGGCCCTTACCAATCAAAGAACAGTACTGTTCAAGTTCGTGGAATACGACATCTGGGTCAGCGTATTCGGTGTCGTCAAGCATCTGCTGTGCTTTCTTACAAGCCTTAGATGGAGTCAATGTTTCCGGCTGTCCCTTTAGAACCTTAATCTTGCCGGAAGTAGAAGTCTGCGGTTCAGACTCGCCAGTATACTTTGCGATAAGCTTACGAATATGTCCAGGAGGATAGCCTACAACAGTCTTGATTTCATCAATAGACTTACCAGCGTCATACATTGCCTTAACGACTTCAACGCGAGACTTGTAAACTTCGCCGTTATACTCGACATCTTCGTTCAAAGATTCGTCAACAGGTTCCTCGAGATCATCGTATGTTTCATCATCTTCAGATGGAACGCCACCGTTCTTGATAATCTCAGCAATTTCTGGTAGAAGGCGAGCGAATGAAGACTGACCCGGAGCAATCTTACCTGTGAAGATTTCCAATGTCGGGACCAAATCGGTCGCGTAGTTCTGCCAATAGTTGATAGAATGGAATGTGTTGCCGTCCCAGTTCACGCGGAGAGCGGCATTATTTTCCGAGCAAATGTATAGGAAACCAAAATAGTTACCTGTGCTGTTTGCGTATTCCTGACCATCAATCTCCTTGAAAACAGCGCTCAACTGCTTTCCAAGGTACTTTACGATGTTTTCAGTAGCACGGAAAATATCATTGGTACCAACAGAAGCTTCGGTCAACATTTCCTTAAATGTTTTGTGCTCCAACTTCATCTTAAATCCTCTTACTTGTTTTTATAGATCTCTTCCCATTTCTCTTTTAATTGAGCCTTTTCGGTAGAATCTAAATTATTTATATAAGTCTTCGCTTCGCGGAAACCGATCTCGTATTCCTTTGAAACTGCCCAAATAAGAAAATCTTCGTCCTTATCGGCCTTCTCCTTCTTGAACGCCTTATAGTTGAACCAGAATTTACGGCCAGTCGGAATAGAATTCGTCAACAAGTAATAATGTTGCTCGTTCGTCAATGTTTTCATTGTCGTCAATTTACAAATCAGTGGACAAAGAAAATCAACAGACGCACAGAAACGGTTAATCATAAACTGACTGTATGCGTTCTTATAATCATCAGACAGTTCGTCCCAAGGCGTTCTTTTGCCCTGGATCATCTCAAGTACATCAAATAGTCCAATCTTCTTTTCAGTTTCTTCAGTAGCAGATGTGGGCTTGGATGTTTTTGTAGTTGTCTTTCGCGGCATAAATTTCTTCCTTCTTTTGTTCAATATAATAAAGTTTTAGGTTTTGAGCAAGAAAACTTATAATTTTTCCTAATTCGTTCTTGTTATCATCAAGGCTCATAAGCACCGAGCTGTTTTCAATGAGCCACTTCGTCTTTCCATCAAACGGGTGTCTATCCTTGATGATATTCATAATCTCCGTATTCAAAATGAACTGGCGAGACGGATAGAGAATGTTTACGATGATCTTATTGCAGATCTTACCTATACATATACCTTCTGACTGGCTAGACGCCATTGTCCAGTCAGCCTCAACATACTTCTTTGAAAGGTATTCGTATTCATTTTCTATCAACTGTCTCATCTCCGGCCTCCGGTTCATGGAACTTTGATAGTCGTGAAATCGGCCAAGAGTCTACTCGTTTATTCCATTTGTCATATACAACTTTACGGAGTTCATCAAAATTTGCTGGCATTTCGCCAATGCTTTCATGCTTCACAACTACATTGACGGTTGATACTTTATACCCTCTGGACAGAGCCTGAAGGCAAATGTCAACATCGTAGAAGTGATAGCCTTTCAAAGAGCGGTCAAAACGAACGCCTTCTTCAAAGAGCTTCTTGTTTATCCACATACAGCAGCCATCAACGGTCGCAAGATAGTCATGCGTGCCTCGATGATCCGCCATCGGATACTCAATCTTCTTCATCGCCTTCTTGCCATCAATGATGACCTCTTTACCGTCTTTGTCCTTCAACGGTTCCCAGCCACCTTGAATGATGTAGCCAGAGCCGTTAAGATAACGGTTAGGTCTCCACCAAGTGCAAGAATTCTCAAGCATGATCGTTCCAATCACGCCACATACACCAGCGCCCTTCTCGAAAGCACGACGGACTTGACCAATGATCATATCTTCTGGTGTGCGGAACGAAGTGTCATCGTGTCTGAAACAGATAACATCATCGTCTGACTTCAAAACGATATTCTCAATAGCCCAGTTATACTTGTCTGCTATGCCTTCAAATTCGGGGCGGTCTTCAATATAGAAAACTTGGTCAGTATCATTCTGACCAGGTTTACGCTTACTCACTGCAATAATTTCAATCATACGCTATATTTATTGGTCTCTGAAATAGCCAGATCTACATTATCGTAAGTCTTGTCTTTGTCATAAGCAAAACGAAATACGCCTTGCATAAAGAAAAAGAATACGATATCTTTTGGATCTTTGCCGATGCGAGCTCTGATGATATTGTCATAGCCCATGTTGCCACAAGGCACTTGGTCATACTCGCATTTCAAGTTCGAGATTACTTTTTCAATGTCATTCATTTTCAAGGTCCCTCACGATAAACTGTATCTCTGGATTTACGGAGGCATATCCCATCACGATACTGCGCTCGAAGTCACCTAACTGCGAAGGCTGGTCTTTATGCTTATACACAACAAGACGAGCGGTATGATACTGACCTTCAATGAGGCGTTCTCTTTCGGAGTTCGGCAGACCAACGCCTACCTTTGAGATATCTATCGCAAATTCATTTAGTGATGCGCCTTTAAGCACTGTCTTGTTGCGTGTCTCGTCATCAACATCAGTACTGAAGGCATAAAGTGTCAAAAGACAACGATTTTTCTGCTTTCTTATTCGTTCTTCAACCTCCGCCTCGGTCAACGGCTCCTTCGGGAACTGTGCCAAGAACGGAAGAATGATTTCAGACTGTTGCTTCTCAAATTCAATACCCGCTCTTGCGAACTTAATCTGATTGTCAAAGTATCCTACAGTCTGAGGGAATACTGAACGACCAGTCAGTTTCTCGAGGATAGCCTGCTGTTTGACCATAGGCGTCTCCACTATATACAAGTAGCAGTTGTTGATGTACTCAAGTTCCTGCTTATAGCGAACACAGGCATCGCATGAGTCCGAGACGAACACATACACGCCGTGCTTATACCCAAGCAAGAAACTGTCAAATGCTAGTTGCTGACTGTCAAACATATTTACTTACCTATAAATTCTAGAAGTCTCAACAAGCAGCATTCAACCTGAAGAGGAGGATCTGCTGAAATCATTGACTGAGCTTCATAGTCACCAATCGTCAATGTTGCTTGACGCTTGTTTGTGCACTTTTCAGACGGAACGAATGTCTTCCACAAGATATGGAATACTTCAGTCGGAGACAAACCTTCATTCTCCATGTATGCCATAGTTCCAGTGACATTCGGCTTAGGTCCGCCACAGAAAATCTTCACAAGTTCAACATCATTATCCTTCGGAACGGCGTTCTCATCCAACTTGCCATGAATCTTCACATACTGTTGGCAGAAAGCGATTGCCTTACGGATAGACGGGAATGTCTTTTCAACGACCTTCTGAACTGCTTCATCTGTAAATTCAACTTCTTCGTGTTGAAGAATACCCTTAATTCGAGCACAGATCTTCGGAATCAGTTCGTCCTTATACTTGCCCATGTCAAAGTCAAACACCATCGTTCTTCCCTGACGAAGCGGTTCAATGATCTTGCCAATGTTATTACAAGTCAAGATGAAACGGCAAGTCTTATCAAATTCTTCAATAAATGCACGCAAGGCCTTTTGGAACTGCGGCGTCAAACCATCCGCTTCGTCCAGAATAACGATCTTGCGACTGCCATTAAAGGACATTGTCGTTGCGAAGCCAGCAATTTGATTACGGAGAACATCAATGGAGTTTTCCGAAGACGCATTGATGTAAATGTAGTCTGCTTCAAGATCAGCTACGATTGCCTTTGCGATTGATGTCTTACCAGTACCTGGAGTTGGCGAAGACAAAAGGATATTCGGAATACCGTCTTCACCATTTTCGTCTACAAGTTTCTTAAAGAATGTCATGAAGTCTTTCGGAAGGACCATATCCTTCACACGCTTCGGACGATACTTCTCAACCCATACATTAGATGCAATCTTTGCCATTATTATTCTCCAAGTTCAGTCGGTCCAAGATGAATGTCTCTTTCTTCTTCAATAGACATGTCAGTCTCTGGAAGTTCTTCTTCTTTCTGTTTTGGTAGTTTTGCCATTTGCTTCTGAATCCATTTTTGTTGTGCACGACGTTCAGCGCGGTTCTTCGGACGAAGATACTGCGGACTTACTTCCTCTGGGTTATGCAGATCTTCTTTCTGGAAGACGCAACGACATACAACAGGATTGCCTGTATTTACATCAACTCCAGTCCAACCTCTGCCATGACACTTCGGACAGTTGGGTTTCGGATTTTTCAACACAAGACCGCAAGCATCAGCACACTGCTTAATAAGCATCTTGATACGAATCGGATCACGACGCCAAGCCTCGTCCTTTGCAGGATCTTTCTGTTGAACTAAATTCTTCACATCAAAACCATTATTCATATATACTCCTAGTTTGTTGATAAAATATAATAAAGCAGACGCACAAAATGCGTCCGCTTAAAAATTTTCTTATGAGTTCTGCTTAACGAGATACTCGAGCGCCTGCCTTACGGAGAGTCTTTAGATCTTCAGCGACTTCAGGATCATCTTCTTCAGCCGGTGCTTCATAGACATGAACGTCACCATCATAATACTCGCCACCGTCATTCGGATTAGCATAGACGACAGGTTCCTTTTCGGCCTTGACCTTTCTAAGCTTTCCACCACCAAGATTTACTTTCTTTTCCTTAGGTGGTGCGGTGACTGCAGCATCAAGAAGGTTCTGAATTTCAGAAATGTATGATTTTACTTGGAGCTTTGCACGATTGGTAGGTGCTTTATCCATAAATTCCATAAACTTCAACTGGAATTCATTTAGCTTAGTGACATATCTTGGACTTGCTGGATTTGCTCTGTGCTTAAATACGGCTAGATAGGCTGCCAACTTGTCAAAGGCATGCTGTGTTTCCGCATCAAATCCGTCAATTCTTAACGCTTCATTTACTTGCATGAAAAACTCCTTATAAAACCATTTTAGTTATTTATACCGAGTCAGGATGGTTCTTATTCCAGCCTTCACGATATGCAGATGCATGATTTTTGAGGTAATCTTTATTTGCTTCCTCGCCCAAATCATAACCTGCTTTTTCTGACTCTATCCACTTATGTTTCAACATTTCTTCAATTTGTCCGTTCATGAATTCTTTCATTTCTTCAGGTGTCATGTTTCATCCTCCAACTTACCATTTTCAGATTCCCACTTTTCACGAAATTGAATGAAACGGTCACTGCGAACGTATTCTTCCAAGGCTAGGCGGTACTTAACAGAGTCAACATCTGGACATACTGACTTGGCATATTCTGCCATGTCGTGTACCCAATCTAATTGAAATTGCCATCGTCTTTCCCACTTATTCATTAGAAATCTCCAGCGAACCTTCAATTTCACGAATGAACTAAACCTATTTTATTTATTAGTGGACGGTAATCATTTTGAATGCATACTTGCCGCACCACTGGACGGCAAACTTATACATTTCTAACTTATCTGGCATTACTTTTGCTTCCTTGATGTCAAGTGTTGCCCCGCCTTGTTCGGCAGGGTATACTTCTCCACCAGGAAAATTTGCTTTGATTGTGTAACCCATAATTTACCTCGGGAATGTGCCTGTCTGAATCTTTTCCCAATCATAATGATAGTACATCTCGCTCAAGTTAGGCAAGTTGTCGGGAAAAAGGCTTGGCAGGGTTTGTGTGCATAAAGGTTCAAGAGCTTCGTCTGCCTTTTCGTTCAGCGGCGGGATAAAACATACGAGGAATGATCCCGCTACAAGCAGAACACCAAGAAGAGGAAAGATCTTATTACAAATTACTTCTCGCATATTATCTCCTTAAAATGCGGCCTTGAAGTTATAGACCGGCTTGATGATCTTTTCAATAGAGACAGTAGGCTCTATCAGTGAAATAATTTCTTCCATAGGCTTGTAGGCCATAGGAGATTCGTCAATCGTCGCCGCTGAGACGCAAGAAGTGAAGATTCCCTTCATTGCTTCCTTATAGTCCTTCATAGAGATTGAGTTCTTTGCGTCAGCACGGGTCATAAGGCGTCCTGCGCCGTGAGGTGCTGAATAATTCCAGTCAGGATTTCCCTTTCCAACACAGATAAGTGAACCATCTCTCATGTTCATAGGGATAATTACACGCTCACCTTCCTGTGCAGAAATTGAGCCCTTACGAAGGATCATATTCTTCAGGTCAATGTAGTTATGAATGGTCTCAAACTTCTCAACAACCTTGAAACCCATCTCCTTGACAATGACATCAAGCATAGCAGCTCTGTTCTGTGCTGCAAATTCCTGAACGATAGCCATGTCATGTAAGTAGCCTTCAAGCGACTCGCCTTTCAAATAAGATAATTCTTTCGGAACTGAGAAGTGGTCATAGTCTTTCAGGATTTCCTTGATTTCAGCGTCTGACTTACCTTGTGCTCTGAGCTTTGCGACCTCTTCGCCTCGCTGGTCAGTCAGTTCACGGCATTCCTTGATAGCTCTGTTCTGCCAGTATTCGCAAACAGCTACACCAAGATGACGAGATCCTGAGTGAATTACGATATAGAAGGCGCCATCGTCGTCTTTGTCAACTTCAATGAAATGATTACCGCCGCCAAGCGAACCAATCGCAAGGAGTTCTTCTCCCTTTACGTCAGCAATCAAGTCATCAAGAGAAAAGTCATTCGCAAAACGGTGCTTGTTCTTACGATGCTCCTTTCCTGATGGCACTTTTTCTTTAATCACTTTGTCTAGCTTACCAAACTCAATGAACTTATCCTTAAGTTTGGCGACTAGCATACCGCAGCCTATGTCTACACCTACCAAATTAGGAACGACCTTGTCCTTAATAGTCATAGTCGTTCCAACCGTGCATCCTTTTCCGGCATGCACGTCAGGCATGATGCGAACTTGTGAGTCCCTTGCCCAACACTGACACATCATATTCAGAATTTGGGAGTAGGCTGCATTATCAATGTTGTCTGTAAAAACCTTTGCGGTGTTATACTTACCTTGTATGTCTAGCATACTACTTATCCTCAGTAAAATGTTCAAAAACAATAAGCAAGATGCCGAATGCAATAACTAAAAGGACACAAAAACCTGCTGCGACCCATCCTGGGATCATCATGCCTGCAAGTACTAGCCCACCATTACTGCCCGCATACTGTGCTGCGTTTATTATCGCTAATGTCTCCATCTCGGGTGTCATATTCGCCCCTTACTTTATCAAACTCCGCATTCTCTTCTTGGCGGTAGTCGTGTTCAAATTTTAGTTCATCTTTCATTCTAGTACC
>Ga0265298_10003950_pt1 | contig 19203 bp, 8 predicted proteins | sample AusTroGonzalo_MG_3_FD_193486 | JGI IMG/M metagenome (GOLD analysis project Ga0265298, IMG submission 193486) | Bovine rumen microbial communities from tropical cattle in Woodstock, Queensland, Australia - Gonzalo_01 | ecosystem: Host-associated > Mammals > Digestive system > Stomach > Rumen ... | reverse complement strand
GTAAATCCCTGTTATGGAGGGGAATTTGTCCATCTAACAATAGATTGCGGAAGAATGCAACAAGGTACGAACTATCCGGATTGATAGACTTTGTTACATTCTTATAATTAGCGCGTACGAGCGCGTTGCGGAAATACCAGGAATGCTGCTCAAATAAATCATTGTTGATTTTGCGGAAGCCAATTGAACGCAGGTATTTGATGGTAAACACAGCCGTTGTACGTGTATTGCCCTCACGGAATGGATGAATCTGCCAAATACCAGCTACGAAATCTGCGATGTGACAGATAGCATCGGGGAGAGCGAGATTTGAGTAGTTAAATTGCTTCTCCTGACTCAAATCATATTCCAGCGTCTCTTGTAATTGTGTGCAACTGGCATAGAGCACCGAATCACCATCCAATACCCATTCCTTCTTGGAAATATCGTAGTTGCGGAACTGACCTGCATGTTTGAAAACACCCTTGAATATCTGTCGATGGATAGCCGCAAAGCCTGCCACACTAAACGTAAACGACTGTTCTCCAAGCAACTTGATAATATTCATAGAGACTTTGTCTGCCTCCTCTTTTTCATCATCATCTGGCAAACGATTTTCTTTGGCGTGATAGTAAGCCTGAATCCGTTTTTCAGCTTCAACAGTATTGATTTGTCCCTCAATATGTTCTTGGGCCGTTTGCTTAAGGAAGTCGGAAACGGTCAATTGATCTACCGCTTGCAGACCAATTGCCGTGCGCCAATAATCTGCACGTTCGCGCACAGAAGGTTCCGGAGTACGGAGATACTTTTCGAATTCCGGAATATACGGATTGTCTATGTCGTGAGGGGTGCTCATCTTTTCAAACCTTTCAGGACGTGGTATTGGCTTACATGACGATGTTGACGATGCGGCCGGGTACAACGATGATCTTTTTGACAGCGTTGCCGGCGAGGTACTTGGCGGTGTCTTCGTGCGCAAGCACAAGTTTCTCTATTTCCTCTTTCGGCGTGTCTTTCGGGCACTCGAGCGTGAAGCGCACCTTGCCGTTGAACTGCACCGGATATTTCTGCGTGTCCTCTACCAAGTAGGCCTCGTTGCACTCGGGCCAGGGGGCGTCGATGACGAAGACCTCTCTCCCGTCTCCCCCAAGGGGAGAAGCTCCCTCTCCTTGGGAGAGGGTTGGGGTGAGGTGGCATCTATGCCACATCTCTTCGGCGAGGTGCGGGGCGTAGGGGGCGAGAAGGACAGCGAAGGGTTCCATAATGGCGCGCTTGTTGCACTTGAGGGCACTCAGTTCGTTCTGCGCAATCATGAAGGCCGGGATGGACGTGTTGAACGAGAAGTTCTCGATGTCCCACGTGATTTTCTTAATCAGCTTGTGCAGGCTGCGCAACTCCTCTTTGGTCGGTTCGGCTTCCACAATGTTCTCATACATGTTCCACAACCGTTTGAGGAAACGGTGTACACCGTCGATGCCGTTGGTGTCCCAAGGTTTGGACATCTCCAACGGGCCGAGGAACATCTCATACAGGCGCAGCGTGTCCGCGCCGAACTTGGCAATCACGTCATCAGGGTTCACCACGTTGAACATTGACTTGGACATTTTCTCCACCGCCCAGCCGCAGATGTATTGCTTCGGGCCTGCCAGATACGGATTGTCCTCAATTGACGACCCGTCTGCGAAGACGAACTCGGCGTTCTTGAACTCCGGCATCCAGTTGCGGAAGGCGTTGATGTCCAGCACGTCGTTGTTGACGAGGTTCACGTTCACGTGAATGGGCTGCACTTTGTCCTTGTATTCGGGGTTCTCGATGAGGTTGTATGAGATATAGAGGTTGCCCGTCGCGCCTTCGCCGATGTAGCGATAGACGAAGTTCGAACGGCCCTGGATCATGCCCTGGTTGATGAGTTTCTTGAACGGTTCGTCCTCGCATACATAGCCGAGGTCATAGAGGAACTTGTTCCAGAAACGCGAATAGATGAGGTGTCCCGTTGCATGCTCCGAACCGCCTAAGTACAAATCCACCTGACGCCAGTAGTCATTGGCCTGCTTGCTGACCAGCGCCTGATCGTTATGCGGATCCATGTAGCGGAGGTAGTACGCTGACGAACCGGCAAATCCCGGCATGGTACACAATTCAATCGGATAGACCGCTTCGCTAAAAGTAGAAAGACCGCTTTCGCTCAAAGACAAAAGACTTTTATCCACCACTTTCTTGTTCTTCTCATCCCAAGCCCATTTGGTGGCGTGACCAAGAGGCGGTTCGCCGGTCTCGGTGGGTTTGAAGTCGCTTACCTCCGGCAAAACGAGTGGCAGTGCCTCTTCCGGCAGGGTGTACGGCATGCCGTCCTTGTAATAGATTGGGAACGGTTCGCCCCAGTAACGCTGACGGCTGAAGATGGCGTCGCGCAGACGGTAGTTGACCTTCACGCGGCCGATGCCGGTGTTGGTGATATATTCCTTCATCGCCTGGATGGCGTCCTTGACCTCCATGCCGTTGAGAAAACCGGAGTTCATCATCTTGCCTTCCTTGGCGTCAAACGACTCCTCGGAAACATCCGCACCTTCAATCAGAGGAATAATCGGCAAGTTGAAATGCTTGGCAAACGCGTAGTCGCGGCTGTCGTGCGCAGGCACTGCCATGATTGCACCCGTACCGTAGCCCGCGAGCACGTAGTCGGATATATAAATAGGTATCTCGCCCTGGGTGAGCGGATTGATGGCATACGAACCGGTGAACACGCCCGTCACCTTGCGGTCGGCGATGCGCTCACGCTCCGTGCGGTTCTTGCAGCGTTGCAAGTAGGCCTCCACTTCTTCTTTTTGCTCCGGTGTCACGACTTTCTGCACGTACTCGCTTTCCGGTGCCAGAACCATGAACGTCACGCCGAATACTGTATCCGCACGCGTGGTGAATATCGTCATCGGAAAATCTTCCTTTGTTCCTTCCTTCGTACATCGTACATCGTTCCTTCGTACATTAAAGGTCATTTCCGCTCCTTCGCTGCGGCCGATCCAGTTACGCTGCGTCTCTTTGAGACTGTCGGTCCAGTCGAGACGGTCGAGACCTTCGAGCAGACGGCCGGCATAGGCACTCACGCGCAGACACCACTGGCGCATCACGCGTTGCTCCACCGGGTAACCGCCACGGACGCTCAGACCTTCGCTCACCTCGTCATTGGCAAGCACGGTACCGAGCGCCGGACACCAGTTCACTTTCGTGTCGGCGAGATACGCAATGCGGTAGTTCATCAGGCGTTCCTGCTGCTCCTTCTCGCTCATCGTTGCCCATTTCGGGTCGTTCGCTTCCCACTCCGCAATCAGTTTGCTGATAGGCTGCGCCTTCTGCGTCTTGGGGTCGAAATAGGAGTTGAACATCTGCACGAACGCCCACTGCGTCCAGTGGTAGTACTTCGGATCGCAGGTACGTATCTCACGGCTCCAGTCGTAGCAGAAGCCTATTTTCTTGAGCTGCGAGATATAACGGTCGATGTTCTCAAACGTCGTCTTCTCCGGATGCTGTCCGGTCTGGATGGCGTACTGCTCCGCCGGCAGACCGTAACTGTCAAAGCCCATCGGGTGCAGCACGTTGAAGCCTTTCTGGCGTTTGTAACGCGAGTAAATATCGCTTGCTATATAGCCTAAGGGGTGACCGACATGCAAGCCCGCGCCCGAAGGGTAGGGGAACATGTCCAGCACGTAGAAATGCGGTTTGTCACTCTCGTTCGATACCTTGTAGGCGTTTGCGTCTTCCCACGCATTTTGCCACTTTTGCTCTATTTCACTAAAGTTGTATTCCATTATATCAATTTCTTTACTTGCTCATAAACATTTTGTGCGGTGAAGCCGAGTTTTTCGTCGAGGACCTTGTATGGGGCGGAGAAGCCGAAACTATCCAGTCCCCAGATGGCGCCGTTCTCTCCTACGAGGCTCTCGAGTGTGCAGGGCAGACCTGCCGTCATACCGAAGCGCTTGATGCCCTTCGGCAGCACTTCATCCTGATATGCTTTGTCTTGCAGACGGAAGAGTCCTTCGGAGGGCACGCTGACGATTTGCAGACGGATACCTTCTGCGCGGAGCAGTTCGGCACCGCTGAGCAGGGTTGATACCTCCGAACCGGAAGCGAGCAAGACTACGTCTGGCAACACCTCTCCCCGGCCCTCTCCCAAGGAGAGGGAGGAGTCATCCATGTTGTATTTCGCTACTATATACGCGCCTTTGCGGAAGCCATCGAGGTTGACATTGGGCACCGGCGCGATGTCTTGACGGCTGAGAATGAGCGCAGTAGGTGTTGCGGTGTTCTCAATAGCCAGACGCCATGCCAAAGTTGTCTCCTCTGCGTCCGCCGGGCGGAGTACCAACATAGACGGTGCGCCGTGATGGTTATGCAGTTTCTCCATGAGACGGATCTGTGCCTCCTGTTCCACCGGTTCGTGGGTCGGCCCGTCTTCGCCTACGCGGAAGGCGTCGTGACTCCAGATGAACTTAACAGGCAACTCCATCAGGGCAGCCATGCGGACAGCAGGTTTCATATAATCGCTGAACACGAAGAACGTGCCGCAGGCGGGGATAATGCCTCCGTGCAGCGCCATACCTATCATGACGCAAGCCATGGTGAGTTCGGAAACGCCAGCCTGCAGGAACTGACCGCTGAAATCCCCTTTCTTGAGGGCGTGGGTTTTCTTGAGGAAGCCGTCCGTCTTGTCGGAGTTGCTCAGGTCGGCAGAAGAAACAATCATATTGCCTACGTTCTCCGCGAGGAACGAGAGGACAACGCCGCTGGCGTTACGTGTGGCGGCACCGGCTTTCTGCTCAATCAGGCTCCAGTCGATGCAGGGCGTTTCACCGGACATGAAGGTCTCGTATTCGTTGGCTGCCAGCGGATTAGCCTGCGCCCATTCGTAGTAGGCCGCATAGCGTTTGTTGGCCAGTTCACGCAGTTCGGCTGCCCGCTCGTCGTACAGTTTCTTCACTTCGGGGAAGATGACGAAGGGGTTCTGCGGGTCGCCGCCGAGGTTCTCTATCGTCTTCTCGAACGAGGCACCGGCTTTGCTGAGCGGTGCGCCGTGGGTGGAGCATTTGCCTTCCCAGTTGGCGCCTTCGGCTGTCACGCAGCCCTTGCCCATGGTCGTATGACCGATGATGAGAGACGGGCGGCCTTTCTCCGCTTTCGCCTTGATGAGCGCTTCGCGGATGGCGTCCGGGTCGTTGCCCGGAATCTCCTGCACGTACCAGCCCCATGCGGCATACTTGGCTGCCACATCTTCGGACGTCACCTCGCCGCAACCGGTGGAGAGCTGGATGGTGTTGGAGTCATAGAACATGATGAGGTTGTCCAGACCGAGGTGTCCTGCCAGACGGCCTGCGCCTTGCGAGATCTCCTCCTGCACGCCGCCGTCGGAGATGAAGGCATAGATGGTCGGGTTATGGATGGCGCCGTAACGGGCGTTGAACCATTTGGCGGCGATGGCGGCACCGACGGCGAAGGTGTGACCCTGACCGAGCGGACCGGAGGTGTTCTCAATCATGCGCTCTATCTCGCGCTCGGGGTGTCCGGGCGTTACTGAACCCCACTGACGGAGGTTCTGCAGGTCTTCGAGCGTGAACTTGCCTGCCAGACACAACTGACCGTAGAGCATCGGCGCCATGTGTCCGGGGTCGAGGAAGAAACGGTCGCGCGCCTCCCAACCGGCATTGTCCGGGTCGTATTCAAGGAACTCAGAGAAGAGGACGTTGATGAAATCTGCGCCGCCCATGGCACCGCCCGGGTGACCGCTTTTCGCTTTCTCTACTGCTGCTGCGGCAAGGATTCGGATGTTGTCCGCCGCACGATTCAAAAGTTGTGTCGAATTCATTGTAATGATATTTATGATTTATGATTGCAAATTTATGATTTAAAAACTCCAGCCCAAGTAGTAGTTCACGCCCCAGCCGATGTTGTCGCGTTTGCCGTAACCGGGGATGTAAACGGCTGTCATGTCTGCTGCCGGCAGGCCTTCCTTATCGCGGGTGAAGAGGAACTTGACGCGTCCCATCCAGCCCATGTAAAAGGCCGTTTTGTTCACCTTCGCTATCTCCACCTGGCAGCCCAGTACGATCTCTCCCCAGCAGTCTGCCGCCAGGCCGCTGCGCAGATCCGTTCCGTTGGAGTAGTCCTGAACCGCCGTGCCCAGACGTATTCCCACTAACAGCGCGTGCGGCGATTCGGGGTGTTTCTTGAGCGGACAGATGTCCACGCCTACGCGGAAGAAACCGCCGTGCCCGTTGTATGCTATGCTGTCGCCTTTGGTGGTCCTGCCGCCGGCGTAGCCCAGTTCGAGAGTGGGGTAGTAGCGTTGTGCCAGCCGCACGTTCACTGCCGCCTCGTAGTGCTGCAGCGCCCCTTTGCTCGTTCCCGCTATAATCGCCGGAGAGAGGATGTCCAGTTTGATCTGCGTGGCGTTGTAGATGCTGTCGCCGGCATTGGAATAAGGAATAAAGAATAAAGACAGAAGACTGAACACCATCAGTCGATAGTAATATGTCTTTACTCTTTCAGTGAACATAGTGAGCGGTCGTTACTTTTTTAGCGAAGCGGTCTGTCTACATAAGATCTTTCGCTTCATGCTTCAGTTCTTCCAATGCCTTGTCGGTCGGTGTAAGGCCGTTGCCGGCATAGGCGGTGAGCAGTGTGGTGGCGTATGTCTGCGCATCGGCTCCGGGCGGCAGTTGTCCGGCAATGGCGATGACGAACGCCGCCGTCTGGTCGCGCGCGTTGATGATCATGTCCCACACCTCTTCCGATACATACACCTGCTGGCTCTGGTTGTGGTCAAACTCCGCGCGGATGGTCTGCAACAGGTACTGCTGCACCTGCATGACGCTCCACGTGGCCAGGGCTTCCGGCTCGCGCTGGCGCAACTCCATGAGCATATGTTCGGGCTTGGTGCGTTCCAACAGCAGCGCCAGGCGCTCATAGGCACGCAGGCGGATGGGGGAAATGGCTTTCTGGCTCTCGCGCTTCAGTTCCCACAGGCGTTTTTTCTCCTCATTGCGGAACTGCGAGTGCTGAATCAGCCAGAAACCGAAAATAATCACCGCAACAATAAGAGCGATGCATAAAATGACAGCTGTGTTCATAATTGTATCTCCTGTCCTTGCATATTGTAGGTATGTTCTTCGTACATCAGATAGAGTTGTCCGTCTTTTATGAATTTTGTACCTTGTACATCGTCCCTTTGTACCTTCTCCAGTCCTGTCGTGCCGTGGCTTTCGGACTCCAGTTCAAACGCCACAGGGTCCATGTCGGTCTCCTTGTCCTTGGAGCGGTCGCAGTCAATCCACTGCGCGAACACATCCAGTTCCTTGTCCAGGCTCCAGATGACCTTGTTCGAGTCGGTGAGGGTCAGTTTGAAATGGTATCTGCGCGCGTTCGGCTGACTCGATTTGCCTTTGTCGGTAATGGTCATGGTGGCGGCGTTGATCGAGCCCCAAGTGCCGCCTTCCTTGCTCGGGAACTTGATGGCCGAGTGCTTCGAGCCGGCCTGGCAGTTAATCCAGAAGCGCAAGTCGGTATCGGAGGTCACGTTGGACACTTTGTCGGACTTGTATTCGCCGGTGATAGAGTACTGCGTCGGGGCGTATATCTCCAGGTCCACATACGGAACGGCCTCTTCCGATTCGCACTGCAGCAGGCGCAGGTTGGTGTAGAAATACTGGAAATAGGGATTGCTCTGCGTGGGGAACTTGCTCGGGCATGCGTACAAGTCCGCCTGGGCGTAATTGATGTCCAGCACCTTGCCCGGGGCTTCCTGCGACACCTCGCCCAATGCGTAGAAACAGATGTTCTTGCGTTGGGTGTTGCTCCATGTTTTGTTCTGGTCGTAGAAGAAACGGAAACGGAAAGAGGTCTCCGACTTGGCGTTGCACAGGAAGCGGCAGGTCTTGTTGTTCGTCTCCAGGATGGTGTATGTGCCGCTGGACTGGATGGTACATTCGCTGCCGTTGTTGTCTATGATCAGTCCGTCCTGCTTGGCGGCACAGCGGATGCGTCCTTCCGAGGTCTTGACGTAATACGTGCTTGCACTCTCTTTCGTAACGGTGATATGACAGTCTGTCAGGTTCTCCGACGTGATGGTTCCGTCCGTAAGGTTGACGGTCTTGAAATTGTTGTCATCGGTTGTCCCGTCCCACACCAGCGCCTGCGTCGCCGATTTCTCATACACGATGATGTACGTGCCCGGCCAACCCTCGGTCGGAACACCGCTTATTTTGGTATAAACGGTAGCCGCCTGCAAACTCAGCACACTCAGCAGGCACAAAACAAAGAATAAAAAAGTCTTTCTCATGATAGTTCCTCAAATTTGTGTGCAAAGATACACAAAAAAAATGACATACACAAGGGTATGCCATTCTTTTTGCAAAAATAAATGATTATTTAATCATTTCTGCGCCGAAATAGGGCTGCAAGGCTTTCGGGATGCGGATGCCTTCTGCTGTCTGGTTGTTCTCCAGCAGGGCAGCCACGATGCGCGGCAGGGCGAGTGCCGAACCGTTGAGCGTGTGGCAGAGCGTCACTTTCTTGTCCTCTGCGCGGCGGTAGCGGCATTTGAGACGGTTCGCCTGGTAGGTGTCGAAATTAGAGGTCGAACTTACCTCCAGCCAGCGGTGCTGCGCCTCGCTATATACCTCGAAGTCATAGCAGAGCGCTGCCGTGAAACTCATGTCGCCGCCTGACAGACGGAGGATGCGGTACGGCAGTTCCAGTTTCTGCAGCAGACCCTCCACATGCGCTAACATCTCTTTGTGCGAAGCGTCGGAATGCTCCGGTGTGTCGATGCGCACGATCTCTATTTTGCTGAACTCGTGCAGACGGTTCAGGCCGCGTACGTCCTTGCCGTAGCTGCCTGCCTCACGGCGGAAACACTCGGTGTAGGCGCAGTTCTTGATGGGCAGTTGTGCCTCGTCGATGATGACGTCGCGGTAGAGGTTGGTCACCGGTACTTCGGCAGTCGGAATGAGGTAGAGGTCGTCCACTTCGCAGTGGTACATCTGACCCTCTTTGTCAGGCAGCTGTCCTGTGCCGTAACCCGAAGCGGCGTTGACCACTGTCGGCGGCATAATCTCCGTGTAACCGGCTTTGTTGGCTTCGGCGAGGAAGAAATTGATGAGTGCGCGCTGCAGGCGTGCGCCCTGACCGATATAGACGGGGAAACCGGCACCCGAGATCTTGACACCCAGGTCGAAGTCAATGAGGTTGTATTTCTTCGCCAGCTCCCAGTGCGGCAGTTTCTCGGATTGCGCGATGCGCTCTGCGGCAATCGCCTCATCGGTTGCGCCGTCCCAGTCGCGGAGAGCCACTGCGCCGTTCTTGGCGATAGCGTCCGCCATCGGCTGGTTGGGCCAGTTGCCCATGGCTACGGCGAGGTTATCCTCCGCGCATGCGCCTTCGGGCACGATATCATAAGGTACGTTCGGGATGGTGAGCAGCAGTTTGGTCTGCGCCTCTTCTGCCTCCTTCATTCGTACATCGTACATCGCTATATCGTCCTTCAGTTGGCCAGTCTGTGCTTTGGCGGCTTCGGCTTCGTCCTTCTTGCCTTGTGCCATAAGCATGCCGATCGACTTGCTGATCTTGTTCATCTCTGCCGCTGCGGCATCTTTGGCCTGCTGGGCGGTCTTGCGCTCTGCGTCCAGACGAAGCACCTCTTCGATAGCCTCTGCGGCACCGGCGAAATGTTTCTTCTCCAAACCCGCAATCACACGGGCTTTATCATCATAAATCTGTTTTAATGTTAACATATTTTTTAGGATTAAGGACCGTTCGCTACGCTCACTAAAAGAAGTCTTTCGACTTTTGTCCTCTGTCAGGCGAAGCCGGTCTGTGTTCTTATTTCAAACAAAATCTCCCACCGAAGCCTCGGTAGGAGATTTGTTGTTTTTCTCCGAACCGATTACGCTTCTGCTATCGGCTGGATGGAAACGTACGATTTGTTGTTGCGTTTCTTGCGGAACGTTACAATACCGTCCGTGAGGGCATACAACGTGTGGTCAGAACCCATACCCATGTTTTCACCCGGGTTGTGAACCGTACCACGCTGACGTACGATGATGTTACCTGCTTTAGCGAATTGACCACCGAAGATCTTCACGCCAAGGCGTTTACTTTCTGATTCACGGCCGTTCTTTGAACTACCGACACCTTTCTTGTGAGCCATACTCTGTTGTCCTTTCTTTTAAGCAATAACAATTTCTTTAACAATGACGTTCGTCAGGTCCTGACGATGTCCGTTCAGTTTGCGATAACCTTTGCGACGTTTCTTGTGGAACACAAGGATTTTGTCACCGCGGCACTCGTTGTCGAGCACTTCGCAAACCACTTTGGCACCCTTTACGTAGGGGGCACCTACTTTTACTTTACCCTCGTTGTCGAGCAGCAGCACGTTCTCAAACTCAACGGTTGCGCCCTTCTCGAGCTCGTTCATGCGGTTGATGAACAGTTTCTTGCCAGCTTCTACCTTAAACTGCTGGCCTTTCATTTCTACAATTGCGTACATTGTATTTTATTTTGGGCTTTTAGCTTCAGCTATTGGCTATTGGCACAAGGCTAACGGCTAATGGCTAACGGCTAACAGCTTGTTCGGGCGGTGCGGCGGTCGTTATACGAAACGACACTTATCGGGCCTAATCCGCAAAAAAGCGTGCAAAATTACTACAAATTTTTCAAATACACAAATTTTTTTTCAAAAAAATGCAATTATGCTTGAATAAAGTGCATTTTTGGGATAAAAAAGCGTTAAAATTTCCGTTTTCGCAGTCTGAATGCCCGGAACAGGCCGTAAACCACTGCCATCAGCAGCAGCACAAGCGGCTCGCCGACAGGCGTGTTTACATTACCTATACCTTCTCCTTCGGGATCACCCTCATCATCCCATGGGTTGTAGCTCCCGGTTCCCTCGGTCAGCATGGTAAAGCCGCCGGACGTGTTGCCCACTGCCATTGCATACGGGGATGTGGACCGGAAATTATATGCGGGATATGCGCTCTTTTCCATTCGGGTGCCGTAGGAACTGCCATAGTATGAGGCGTTGCTGTTGTAGGACGGCAGGGAGGTGTACGTGGGCTCATAACCCCACGAGGCGGACCTCCTCGCCTGCGGCAGCGCCCAAGCGGATGACAATGTGAATCCCCAAAATACGAGTAATAATACTATCTTCTTAATCATCATCTTCCTCCTTATCATCGTATTTGCTGTCCGAACATTGTATAGACATGTCCGCGGTGCAGAATATATACCATTCCGTTGTGTATATATTTTACAGTCTTTTCCTCATTCCTGTCGTATGTCTCAAGGCCGGTAGCAATCGGGTCGGTGCTGCTTCCCGGGGTATAGCCTCTCCTTCGGATGTAGTACCTCGGCTCGTGATTAGCTTCAGGCGTCTCTATTTCCAGACAGATACCGTCCTTAATAGGACGCTCGGTGCCCTCAAACGCATCGTAGAATACCAGCTGGCCGTCAATGCTGTTCACTCCGGTGAACCATAGATACGTTACCGAATCGTACGGCAGGTCGCTATTGTAGAATGATACCGGTATGTTGACAATGGAGTCACGCAGGTCGATACTCAGTCCGTATGCACCCTCCGTCGCGTAGATGTTAAACGGCGTAGTCGGGGTGTTCGTCATGTGGAACTTGTCGATATTCAGCGTAGTCAGTATCGCATCCTCGCCGGACAGAACTGCCTTATGGAAACCCTGTCCGAGCAACAGACGCGAAACGCAACGCGGGGAAACGGGGTTGACTGCCGTCACCGTCATGATGCCTTTGGTCAAACCGTTTGTCGTACCACGTTCCGGAGCAGATGCAACGAGAGCGTCCTTTACCTGGCTGGGAGCGGTAACCACACGTTTCGTCTTGACGCTTACGGACAGCGAAGTATTGCTTTCTTTCGCCTTTACCATTATCGCATACATCGGCGGCAGGTAGCGCATCCGGTTGCTGATGGTGTCCTGTGAACCGGCTGCTTCTTCCTTGGCAACCGATTGGGTAACCGGTGTATATTTACCGCTTTCGTCCAGATAGCTGAACTCTTCTTCCAGGTTATTGTCCGCAATGAAGCCCCATATGTCGATATATCCCATCGTCGGGTTACCGAAGACAAAGGATGTAGAAGCCGCATTATTGGTCAGCGTGTAGTCCTGATGGTCGGCTTCGGCGCCCGGGTAGAAGGCTAACTTGCCGGCTTCACTTTCTCCTGCATTGGCACTGCGCAGCGCACGCAGGTTACTTTCATACAGGTAGTCCAGTTTCTCGCCGTAACTGCCGTAATAATAGTATATGTCATCATTCTTGGGCAGACGGATATCCGCCGCAGCACCGGATTTGGTACGGGCATAGACCGCCCATCCTTGTGCAGGAGGCAGCGACAGCGTCATGCCGTTGGTCACCTTGGACCACTCCGCCGTTTCAGAGCGGGTGGTGTCATTGGCCGTTTGGGCGTTGATATGAACGGTCGTGCTGTTGTAGAGCGAGAGCCAGAATGTGGCGTTGCCCGTCTTGTAACTGCGTCCGTCCGCATCGAATTCGCCTACATACCACGGTCTGTTCGTTCCGTTCAGATCGGCATCGGCCATAAACAGGTCACCGCTGATCATACCGGTTATAGGAGCCGAACGAAGCGCCCATGTCTGTTGCGGGATAGTCATGTCCGCCACAACTACGTCGCAGTTCAGACGTTGTTGCTGGTTGATGGCTGCTCCCGGCAGGAAACGGATATCATCGCAGATATTATACACGAAGTTCACTTCTTTGACTGAGTCTTTCGAAGCTATACTGCTTGGTATGTCGGGATACGGTAATCCTTCCGGCAATAAGTTCGGAATAATTACATCGGTCGAAGCGATAGGCGCAAAACGCGGATTATCGGGCAGAGGAATATTCTTGTCTGTCACGCCTATCCAGTTCTCCGGGTTGTTCCAGCGGTTGTCCTCCGGGGATTGCGGATCCCAACGCAGGTAGTCGGGAACGATGCCGAGTGTGAACGGGATTGTTCCGATCGGGCAGCCCGAAACATCCGTCAGCGAGCCGGTCAGACCCTGCATGAGGATACCGAAGGTATAGTGGTAGCCCTGACGCATTTCATAGTTGTTGGAGGGGGAAGGATGAAGGATGATTTCATGACCTTTGATATAATAGCCCGAGTTGTCGCCTCCGAAATTATATACCCTGTCCGGCTCCAGATTCAGCAGGTGTACTCCTTCGTAGAAATTGGGGTCATCGGTCGAAAGGAGCGTGACGGAATGGAGCGCCGCAGAGGGCATGATGGAGTCGATATAGAGGTTGAACTCGTCATTGGCCGTCCGCTCGTTTACCAGCACCGGAACCGGCAAGTTCATCTGCGTCGAGTCGCGCTGGATACCGCCGACTATCAATGGAACGCCGCCACCCAGGGAGGGTTTGAGTTTGATAACCATCGGCGTAGGACATACCTCCATGTTATTCTTATACACATCCTCTGAACCGGTACCTAAAATCGGGAAGATAACGTACTGCAAGGAGTCGTCCTTCGCAACCGAGGCTGTTATCCGGGATTGATAGAGTGTCAGGAAACCATTGTTCACCAGGTCTGCCAGAATGTCGTAAGGATGGTCATCAATATGACCCGGAGTGGTGAACGTGATGCTTTGGTCTGTTTGCATTCGTTTCAGCACATTCCGGTTGATCGAAGCGAGCGTCTGTGCGTGCTGATTTATGTTTGTCAGTCCCTCCAAGGACTCTCCACGAAGGATATCTTTGACCAATTTCTTGATGTCACTGTACTTATATCCGTAGCGTGCTTCGCTGGAAACCTCCGCCGTATCGCCGTAGAGTAGCCAGTCGTTGATACACGAACCGTTGACATCCAGCGGCGCTATACTATCCAGGAACAGCGAACCCTTGACGCGTACGCTCAAATCGTAAGTCGCATTGGAGCACAAGTTGGTCACATTCGGTTCCTCTTTCTCTTCGTCATCAAGCATAAGAATCATTCGGTTGGTCACCTTCAGATTACTGGTCATGGCGCACTTGTCGCTCATCAGTCCTTCGTCTGCCGCCGACAGACGCACCGTGTAGGTATTATCTGCAGTCATCTTGGCATTGTGGATGACGTAAAGCACAGGACGAATGACTCCGTCCAGATTCTCGTACAGATAGCCCTTATTGAAGAACTTGTCGGTTTTGGATGCCTGATAGTTCGCGAAGGTCGTGTCAAATCGTGTGACAAAATCCGAGAGGTTGATGAAGATCGAGTCTCTATCGGTAGGCACGTAGTTATGCGCCGGCATCGGGATATATCCGAAAACCGTATCCGGAGTGATCTTCACTTCATCTTCTATCTTGCCCGGTCGTGTCGACTGATTGAGGTAGTTGTCTATCATCGGCACGAAGGAGATGTCGCCGCTCTTGGTCGTTTGCTGAACGGTATAATAAACGTTCGTTCCGTTGTAGGTCAAGGTATCAATGAAGCCCTGATAATCGACACGGAGCACGACATGGATGATGGAGTCGTTCTTGATATTATCCACACACTTGGTGTTCGCCTGATAGGCAATCAACGGCGGCTTGGTGGCGAAGACGCACATATCATCGATAATGAAGTCGTTGCCGTCGAAGTCCGACGCCATATTATAGATACGCACGCGGAACTTGTCGTAGGCTCCTTCCTGCTTGATGGGGAAGTAAATCTGGTTCCATTGGTTGGACGGCTTGATATCACCGGTCATATAGGTGGTGATATCGTCCCATGAAGTGCCGTTCGTGGAGCCTTGCACCGAGATGGTGAAGTTCGGGTTGGCCTTGCCGCTCTGGTTGCTCGGGTTGCCCACATAGCCCGAGAAATACATCTTCTGGCCTTCGCACAACTTCGTTTCCAGCGAAAGCGCCGCTACCTGTCCGGAGGAGTTCATACCGTCGCAGTAGATCATATAGCCGTTTTCGGCGCCGCCGTGCTGCTCCATCTTATGCCAATAATTAGAGTAGGGGATACGGTTAATCAATCCGTATTCACCCACACCGGCAAAGTTGGGTGCGAAGTTGTTATGGTGGCGGTTGTCAGGTATGTCGGGGCGCACCGGATAGCAGTAGCCGTACGAGCCGTCCGCCCACGGCAGCGGGTGAGGATAGACTTGGTAGTCCTTGCCCGGCTTGACGTAGTCGAAGTTCAGACGCTCCAGAATCTCGTAGTTCTGCTCAACCTCATCATCCGTGATGAGTGCTTTGGTCACACCGCCTTTGGTGGTCTCCGCCAGCGGGCCGAACTTGCGCGGATTATGGTACATGATTTTGTAGCGGCAGATGTTGAACCAGTAATCGCCCTCTACAGTTGAGTCATTACCGGATTTGTCGGGCAGCGTCTTCTTACTGCGTGCACGCAGACAGTAATAGACGGTATCGCTTGCGTCGCCGGACAGACTGGTCTTGGCAGGTACATTGAGGAAATCGTCATCTACGGTAATCGGGTGGTTACAAGGTGTGTATTCACTTCCGGCTGTGGCTTTTGGGTTGTAGGTGAACCACAAGCAGTCTGCATCCCATCCTCCACACCAGATCATCGTGTCCTGACGGCTCACGCCATCTTCATCGGGCACGTCCCAACCCTCAGAAGACCAGTTGTCATCGCGCATGTAGTAGCCCAACAAGGACTCGGAGTGTCCTTTCTTTGTCAGGTTGTCGTAGATATAGCGTTGCTCGGTGCGGAGCAGCAGACGGTTGCCGATAGGCGCCATCACCTCATGGTCCTCCATGTACTTGAGGTTGCGGCGCGGAGATTCTATCGTATCCTTGTAGCCCTCCAATATTTCCGCCATCTCGGTCCACGGATGCAGTTCGAATACCTCGCGGAGCGACAGGGTTGGCTCGATGATGTCCTGCATTGTATCCAGCACGGCGGTATCTACCTGGTTGATATATTTCATGGACAACGGCAAGTTGTCGTAATATGCGCCGAGGTCCACCACATAGGTAACCGTATCTTTATTAATGGGCGGTACTACCTGCGGCGACTTGGCAGGCGGATCCTGCTTGGGGTAGTCACTCGCCGGGTAGTGGAATACCGTGTAGCGGCCCATCGTCACGAGTTTCTTGCCTCCCTTTCCGTCATCCACCGAGTCACCGATGATACGGAACGGGTAGTTGAATTTACCTACGTTTCGCGGCGGAGTGATCCAGAGTGAATCGAGGATATCCATGTCGCTACAGTCGAAACCGTTCTCATCTTTACCCTCGCGGTACCAACGCCACCAGCCGTAGAAACCGCGCTCACGCACAGGCAGCTCGACAGCCTGGTTTTCCTTGCCGTAGTTGCCGGGGTTGTAATAATAGAGAATACGTTTGTTCTCATGTACCTGCTGACGGCCGTCCGGCATCAAGGGGTCACCTGATGCACCCGGACTGTGAACCAGCGTCTGGTTGTTGGCGTACTGGAAGAAACTCGGCTGCGACACGGTCAACTTGAAGTTGGCGTAACGATAGTCGGGTGTCTCGGTTTTGGAAACATCCACGATGTATGCAAAATAGAGGGTGGCTGAACGCGGGGTACGAATACCGTTTTTCAGACACTTCATCGTAACGGTACTATCCCCGATGGCGCTAATCTCACACCAATCCGGTTTTTTTCCATATTCGTCCACCAGACGGATTTCCGCCAAAGCGGGGTTACCCAGATGCATCTTTTTGGTCAGCGTTTCCGTCTCCGACGCCTCATATTTCACAGCGTGACCGTCCGCATCGAATGTGTTCGTTCCGTGACGATAGAAGGTCCCCAAATAGAACGTATGGGTGGAATCGGCTCCTTCGCCGGTAGGCAAGGTGGCAGGGAAGGTGAAGTTGTATTCTTCTCCCTCCGGCACGCAGACGAGCGAGTCGTAGCGTGCCTCGTGGTAGGTCTTGCGGATCAACGGAATCTTGAGGCAGGCGTCGCTAAGCGAACTGAACGAACTCCAGTCGCCCTTGAAGCGGTAATCCACTGTCGCGCCGCCCTGCAGACCCACTGTCACTTGCAGCGTATCGACGATATTGGCGTACTTGCCGTCAATGGTTACACCCACGTGCAAACCGTCAACGGTTCCACCCATCGGACTGTCGTCCGAAGGCGTGATGGTGGAGGCGAACGTGGAGCCGGCAGGCGTTTTGCTCAGGCCGCTGGTCGGATCAGAAGCACCGTCAAAGTCACGTGCATCCGGTATCAGGTTTACTGCATACGTGGTTTTCCAGATTCTCTCGGCAGCAATCAGGCTGTCAAGGCGTGATTCGTCTTGCCGGCATACATAGACCTTGCTGTTGTTGAGCAGCATCGAGTATTCGTGGTAGGCTTTGAACGCCGTTTGGACGGTCACCGGCGATGTACTGTTATAACCGAACTCCACGCTCTCATGGTTCGGATACGTGCCGTTGTTCTGGATATTGTACTCATCTAATAGATAACTCCATGAGAACAGAGTCGCGTTATCCTTATCATCGGGGTCTGTTAATGTAAGTGCTCCGTCTTTGAATCGCAACCACCTGTCTGAACCGTATTGCAGATATACCTGTTCCTCGTAGTTCGCATTATCGTTGGTGTAGGTATTGACTATCTCAAATGTCAAATCGGATGAGGAGGCACCCACATCTGGTTTTCCCGGATCTGATCCGGTGATAGCGAACCATTTGTTGACCTCATACTCCGTTTTCAATCTTATTGTAGTGCCCTCGAACGTATATGCCCACGGGGTGATGTACTCCCCTCTGCTGTTGGCGGCATCGTACGAACCTTTGATTAGTTTCGTCTTGATGTCGTTCAGTTTGTACAGCGTGAGACTGCTTTGCGTGAACTCACGGTAAATGAGTCCTTCCGAACCCGCCATGATGAAATAGCGTCTGCCTGTCGCCGGGTTCACTACCGACCAAACCAACTCGGTGCCGGACAGGGCGGCTTGCATCAAGGGTACGCGTGCCGTCACTACGGTACCGCCCACATTCGTGGTGACCGTAAGCGTGTCGCGATCCGCCTTATCCGTGTTCTGCGCTTTCGTTGTCAGTACGACAGAGGTGGCCGTCTTTGTGCCGATGGTGAAATACGTGCTTCCGCCCGCCAAGGTATAGGTAGCGCCCGTCAGGTAGAGCACCGTCGTTGTGTCCTTGACGGAAAGCACTTCCTCGCGCACGACGTTCTCTTCGGCATCCAATAATTGCCGGTAGGTCTGCTTCTCCAAGGTGAAGTTCAGCGTCTGCGACTGTCCCGCCAACGGGCTGAAGTTATAGGTCTCCTGCTCCGGCTTCAATGCCAGACGCGTCTGTACGGCGCCGTAGTGATAAGCTTTCGTTGTGATGAGAATGTCACGGTAGCGCGAACCGTCCGATTTGACCGTCAGACCGTCATCTGCACTCTTTTTCTTCCAACGACCGTAATATTCTTTAATCTTGCTGAGGGGCGCCGGACGAAGCCATACGCGTAGCGTGTCGATGATATCATCCGTCGGTCCGATAGGACTGGATGCGCCGCTGTAGATGTTGCAGCAGAAACCATTCTCCGTCTCCTCCATGATGACGCTGTCGCCTTCGGCAATCCGGCCGGCTACGGCGGGACGTTTGTCGTAGATATACTCGAAGGTATGTGTCAAACGGTAGTCCTGCGACAGACGCAACTCATTGGCATTCGTGACAGTCTTGTCGGGATTCGGGTGGAAATAGATGGTGTCGTTGCCCACCTTCATCTGCGCGAGCAGTTGCTTGCCGATCAGTTTCGACCATACCTGCTTCATGGAAGGCTCGGTGTGATAGTCGAACGTAATCTCGCTTGTCCAAGGCGTGGAGGCATCCGTTGTGTCCGGCAAAATGACATAATGGTCATCCACTACGCCCACACCGGAAATCATAAAGGCGGTGCTGTCACCTGCTGCCACTCCATCGAACTGATTGGTAGCCGGCATATATTTGACATTTGGCTTCGCACTGTTACTACGCTCAGAACGAACGGTATCGTTTCCTTTGGTGTGCAAATAGTGCGTGGAGGAAATGCGGGTGCTGTCAATACACGGATTGGCAGGAGTAGGCCACCCTTTGCTGGAGGTAAACAGACCTGCCCAGGTATTGTTTGCAATAATGGTATTCGGATCGGTGTAATACAAACCGATATACTCTTCGCCGTTCGTCTGGTAGTCCTCAAAGAAGACAAGTGAGTCGATGGCACCTTTCATCGTTTCATGTTTCGGGTCCAGCACATACTCG
>Ga0265298_10003949_pt1 | contig 19203 bp, 28 predicted proteins | sample AusTroGonzalo_MG_3_FD_193486 | JGI IMG/M metagenome (GOLD analysis project Ga0265298, IMG submission 193486) | Bovine rumen microbial communities from tropical cattle in Woodstock, Queensland, Australia - Gonzalo_01 | ecosystem: Host-associated > Mammals > Digestive system > Stomach > Rumen ... | reverse complement strand
GGCGTCGATTTACACACAGGTGTTATTTTATCCGAGGTAAAAACGATAAATGGACATCAGGAAGATCAATGAAGAGTATGCGAATATTGGAGCCGATCTGATAGCCACAGAGGATGCACTTGAGTACTTAAGGGGTGCGGATGTCACGATAATATATCTGGAATCAGAGCATGAAAAGAAGGAAAACGGCAAGTTAGTACATGGCCAGTGCGAGAAGATACCGGACAAGTACAAGTGGGCTATACCTTGCGATTTCACGATAACAGTATTCACTCCGAATGTGGAACGATTCACAGAGGAGCAGATAAGGATCCTATTATTCCATGAACTGCTACATATCAAGTTGGATGTAGACGGAAATGAAACGAAGTATTCTGTTAAACCACATGATGTTGAAGACTTCAGATACATCATTGACAGATTCGGGATGGATTGGAACTTATGACGAGGTTGGAGAAGCTTAAGGAACTGGAAGCAGACCTGAAGGAGCTTATGAGTAAAGCGAACAGCAGATCATACGCAGCCTTATGCAGACAGTACCGCGAAACAATTAAAGAGATAGAGGAGATTGAGGGTACAGACAATGGCGAAGACGAAATCGCGAAGCTCATCAGCGAGTGTTCTGATGGGCAGTCAAGAGCCGTCCGTCCGAATCGCTCCCAAGTATGACAAGACTGACGGAATGAACGCAACCAAGTTATTAAGACTTGGAGGTTTGATTCTGGATCCGTGGCAGAGTGATGTGCTTGATGATTGGATGGCACTAACACCTTCCGGTAAATGGATCAGTAAGACTTGTGGTGGTTCGGTTCCAAGACAGAACGGCAAGACAGGGTTGGTTGCAGGCCGAGGCGAGGCAGGGATGATGTTGTATAATGAGCAAGTTTTGTATACCGCTCATTTACAGAAGACCGCAACAGAGACATTTGAGGAGATGGCAAACTTCTTCGATACAGATGCATTGCGGAAATACTTAAAGGACATCAAAACTGCGCTAGGCAGAGAGCAAATAATCCTAAAATCAGGAGCAAGAGTTAAGTTCCTGGCAAGAACAAGAAATGGTGGTCGAGGTCAACACGGAGATCTGTTGATATTTGACGAAGCACAGGAGCTTGATGTAGATGCACAAGCTTCTTTCCTTCCTGCGATATCAGCAAGCCTAAATCCGCAGACCTTATATGTTGGAACTCCACCGGATCCGAATTGCGTTGGAACTGTTTTTCGTGGAATAAGAACGAAGGCTCTTGACGGAGACACAAAATCAACATCATGGTTTGAGTTCTCGGTAGACAAGATCGGGGATGTGACCGACAAGGAAAGATGGGCGCAAACAAATCCTGCTCTGGGAAGAAGAATACTTCTTTCAACCATTGAAGGTGAGTGCGAACAGATGGACACGGACACATTCGCACGAGAACGATTAGGATGGTGGACTCCGATAGTCACACATAGAGTTGACTTGGCTATTCCTGAAGACTTATGGGATGCTTGCAAATCTGACGAGCTTAAGCCAGAAGGCAAAACCGCATTCGGAGTTAAGTTTAGTCCGGATGGCTCGGAGGTTTGTCTTTGTGGCGCGGTCATACCTAAAGACGGTAAGGCCAGAATATCACTCATAGAGAGAAAACCAACAGGATTAGGCACTCAATGGCTTGCAGATTGGTTGAATGAGCGATATAAACAGGCTTCTTGCGTGGTAGTTGATGGCAAAAATGGTGTTGATGTCTTGGTAGACAAGATTTCCGACACTTGGAGATATAAAGGCTCTGTAATCAGACCAAAAGCAACAGAAGTTATAGCTGCAGTCAGTCTTCTGATGGATTCACTTAACGAACAGACCTTGACCTGGTACTCTGGGCAAGATTCTTTAAGAGATAGCGCAATATCATCAACAAAAAGACCGATTAGCGGTGGTTGGGGCTTTGGTGGAGACGATTCCGCACCTATAGAAGCGTGTGCATTAGCATTATGGGGTGCAAAAACCACCAAGAGGGATCCCAGTAGAGTTATGAGAATCGGATAGGAGTAGCGTATGCAATTATCTATCGTACCTGCACAGGTCGCAGGACTTCCGGAAAAGGAAATCAACAAGCTGACGGAGTTAATAGGTGTATTTAACTACCATTCAAGCAAAAATCAGGAGAAAAACAAGTATTATGAGGGCAAAATCAGCCTGAATGATGTAAATCTTGGTCTTGCATTGCCGGATGGGATGAGAAGATTGGAGATCGGATGCGCTTGGGGTGCAAAAACTGTTGATGTTCTGGCTTCAAGGTCACTTTTTGACGGATTTGTGGGTGCAAATGGCAACGAAGTCGAGGAACTTAACCAGATTTGCATAAATAATGACCTTATAGCGGAATATTCGAAGGCTTGTAGGGATGAACTTAAGTATGGATGTACTTTTGCAACCTTATCTGCAGATGCTTCGATCGGGTGCAAGGTCCGTTTCCACTCTCCGCAGACAGCCGCAGCGCTTTGGAATGGTGAGAAGGGCAGAATTGACTGTGGATTTGCCATAATCGACACAGTTCCGGACAATTCGAAGGAACAAACATGGATTCCTTCGCTTATTTACTATTATACGGATGATGCAGTATACGCATTAAGCCGAAATGATACAAGATGGAGCGCCAAAACATACCGTCACAAGATGGGAAGGCCCTTAATGGAGCCACTTATCTGGAATGCGACATCAAATAAGCCTTTTGGAAGGTCAAGAATCAAGGAACCTGTCAGAAGGTTGATAGATAGTTATGTTAGGACCATAGCAAATGCGACTATTGGACTTGAGTTCGCAACATCCCCTCAAAAATATCTGATGGGTGTGTCTGATGAACAGTATGATGCGATCATCAATAAGAAGTTCCAACAGTACATTGGTTCTATCATAGCAGGAACGACTAATCCGGAGACAGGAGAGAAGCCGACCTTCGGACAGTTGTCACAGGGCAGTCTTTCTCCTCATGTTGAGATGATTAGGATCCTGGCTACACAGTTCAGCGCTGCAACAGGGTTAAGTGTTACAGATACCGGAGTTGTGAACGAAGCAAATCCGACTTCTTCAGATGCGATACTTGCACAGAGCCAGACATTAGTCCTGATGGCAGAGCAGTTGAACATTGGTAACGGAGATTCGTTAAGAGTTATCGCTTTAATGGCAATAGCAATAGCCAATAACATAGCATTTGATGATCTGACAGTCGAACAGAAGGATGTAATGGCTCATTTCAAGAATCCTGCAATGCCTTCGGTAGCAATGACAGCAGATGCTGCTATTAAGATCGCAAGCGCAAGGGAAGCATTTGCAAATACAGATACATTCCTTGAGATGATAGGCTTCAGCAAGGCAGATATCCGCAGAATAAAGGCACAGGAACAGAGAGCGAGAGGATATAGCACTCTGGGAGAATTAGGTATTGAATAATGGCAAAAGTTACTGACCGGGCATGGAAAACCTATAAGGATAATCTGAATAAGTTAAGCCAGAGGTCGAAGGATTTAATCGTAGCCTATATGGAATCGCACGAGATCACTTCGCAGGAGGATAAGGATGCTCTGATTAGATATGCCTATTCAGTATCGACCAAGTACGGAGAAGCAGCTGCCGAGTTTGCCTGTCAAATGTATGATGCAGAAGCAGAACTTGAAGGTGTTGCTCTGGATCCGGCAGAACCTGCAGAGCCAGCAAGTTATTCGGATGTCGCTAAAGGTATGTACGGAGCCTTAAAAGTGTTCGCAGTGGCAGAGATCGCAGGAACTACCATAGGCAGAATGGTTAAGCAATGCGGACAGGATACAACATTGCAGAATGCTGTCAGAGATAAAGCATATTATGCATGGATACCTTCCGGAGATTCTTGTCCGTTTTGCATGGAGATCGCAGCAGAAGGATGGAAAAGGGCTACAGCCAATGCATTAAGTGGTGGACACGCGGATCACATTCATGGGAATTGTGATTGCGCGTATGCCATAAAACATGACAAGGATACCGAGTACAGTTCCTACAATCCGGACAAGTACAAGGAAATGTTCGCTGAAGCAGAAGGCGATACAAAAGAAGAGAAGATAAACTACATCAGGCGGAAAGATTACGAACAGAACAAGGATGAGATAAACGAACAACACCGAGAAGCCTATGCGAACAGGCAGGAAGTAATCGAATCCGAAGAGGATAATTAAGCACCAATAACAGGTGCTTTTTTATATATGGCAACTCGTGCCAATGAAACGAGGAAAAACACTCATTGGAGGAAATTGAATATGGCAGAAACTGTAACACAGGAAACAAATGTAACCACGGCAGAAAGTGAGACAACCACAGAAGCCAAGACCTTCACTCAAGCGGAACTGGACAAGATCGTAGCTGATAGGCTTGCGAGAGAGCGCCAGAAGTACGCAGGATTTGAAGAACTCAAGACGAAGGCTGCAAAGTTTGACGAGCTTGAGGAATCATCCAAGACAGAACTTCAGAAGGCTACGGAGAAGGCCGAGAAGTTGGAGAATGAGTTGAAAGAGTATAAGAAGGCGGAAGAGGTGAGAATTATCAGAGCCAAGGTCGCAGAAGAAACAGGAATCCCTGCAAATCTCTTAACAGGTGACACAGAGGAAACTTGTATGGAACAGGCGAAGGCAATAAGTGCTTTTGCTAATCCGGATAAGTATCCTTCACTTAATGATGGAGGGGAGATCCAGAATGTAGTTAAAGGTAGCACAAGACAACAGTTCGCAGATTGGGCGAACAAGGCATTTAATTAGGAGGTAGAAAAATGTCAGGAGTAGCAACAAACAGAACAAACATTACTCTTCCTGTTGATGTAGCACAGGAAATCATGCAGAAGACCCAGGAGGGTTCAGCAATCATGCAGCTTGCTAATCAGATTGTTCTTCCCGGTAGAGGAGCTGCAATCAATGTAATCACATCAGATCCCGAAGCTTCATGGGTATCAGAGACAGCTGCAAAGCCTGTTTCAAATCCCGGAGTAACAACCAAGGTTATGAGAGCATACAAGCTCGCAGTTATCGTACCGTTCTCTAACGAGTTCAAGCGTGATGTTGCATCTCTCTATGATGCACTCGTAGCAAGACTTCCCAAGGCACTCGCTCTTAAGTTCGATGCAACAGTATTCGGCAAGGGTGACAAGCCCGGTGATGATTTCGATAACTTTGCAAATGTAACCAAGCAGAGTCTTGCATCAGACGCTTATGGCGGACTTGTTGCAGCAGACACAGATATCGCAATTCACGGTGGTGTAACAAACGGTTATGCAATCAGCCCCCAGATGAAGGGTGTTCTTCTTTCAGCACTTGATAAGAATGACAGACCTCTGTTCATCAACAGTGTGGCTGAAGGTGCAATCCCGCAGATCCTTGGCAATCCTACATACCTTACAAAGGCTGCTTTCATTTCAGGAAGCCCTTCTGTAGTAGGTATCGTTGGTGACTGGACCCAGGCTATGTACGGCACAGTTGAGGGTGTTCAGATCTCTATTTCAGATCAGGCAACACTTGACATTGATGCAGAACACAAGATCAACCTGTTCCAGCAGAATATGTTCGCAGTTAGAGCAGAAATCGAAGTTGGTTTCCGTGCTGATACTTCTGTATTCAACGCTCTTACAGCAACAGGAGTTCCTAGCGTTTAATGGCTAGGTTTATCAATCGGATCACTAACACAGAAATGTGGGTAGCGGATGAGCGAATCGAGGAGTACAAAGCGGCAGGACACACTCTTGTCGCTGATACTCCTGTCGCAATAGAGCCTGCAGTTGTGGAAGAACCGAAGAAAACTGTAACTAAAGCAACAGCAACGAAGAGAACAACAACCAAGAAGAGGTAATAATATGGCTTACGCAACTTATAGTGATGTTCAAGCCCGAATAACTCGCATATTATCAACAGCGGAACAAAATCTCTGCACAACACTACTGGATGATGCTGCTGTAATCATTGATAAGTTTAATAAGAACGCTGATTCGGACGCAAAGAAGGTAGTATCCTGCCGTATGGTGATAAGAGCGATCGGAGACGGTAGTTCAGACGGTGTTCCTGTCGGAGCAACACAAGGATCCATGGCAGGGCTTGGCTACTCGCAGAGCTGGACCATTACAAATGGCTCGACCGGGGAACTATATCTTTCGAAGCTTGACAAAGAGATTTTAGGCAGTGGCAATAAGATAGGCTCCGCATCACCTGTAGAGAATCTGGTACCGACTCCGGAGGTATAACCATGAAAGGCACAACAGTACAGTTAGTAGTAAAAACTACAACTTCAACAGATCCTTTTGGCGCTCCTATAGTGACCGAGGAACTTGTTAATATACCGGATGTCCTTGTTGGTCAGCCATCTTCGGATGATGTAACAGGCACAATGGAAATGTATGGGAAGGTAGTCGCTTATACACTTGGCATCCCCAAGGGTGACACTCACAATTGGTATGATGCTGATGTGGTTATATGGGGAGAGCGTTTCCATACAATAGGTTATCCGGTAACAGGCGAGCAGGAAAACATCCCCTTAAGATGGGGGCAGAATGTGAAGGTCGAGCGATATGGCTAACAAATCATACTTCAAACCCAATAGCCAAGGCATCAGGGCCTGTTTGCAGTCGGACTATATGCTGTCTATGACAGAACGATATGCCAACAGCCGTGTCGGATCCGAAGGAGAGACGAAGCCATTTATTGGTTTTGACCGAGCGAAGACAATCATCACAACAAAGGAAAAGTAACATGATAGAGACAACATTACGCAACTATCTGTTGGAAAACTTAACAAACATACCTGTCTTATTTGAGAGACCCAAGGAGAAGCCGAGTAAGTATGTGCTTATCCATGGTATAGATGCAGGAATGATAAATCATATCTCTGCAGCAACATTCTCATTCACGGCAATTGCTCCGAGCTTTTACGAAGCAAAAACCTTGAGTGATACAATCAAGACACTGCTTTTTAACTCGATATCACTTCCGGGCATTTCTTCAGCTAAACTAGGCGGTCAGAATGGTAGTGCAGTGGCTACAGAATCCGCTTACGAATACGAATTGATATTCAACTTCTATTATTTTGAGGAGGTATAACAAATGGGAAACACAGCAACCAATGTTTCAACAGGTAAGCCCAAGATTACTGGTGCTGTATTTGTAGCGCCCAAAGGTACTACCGCGCCTACAGATGCAACAACAGCTTTAGGAGCTTCTTTCACTTGCCTTGGCTATGTGTCAGAGGATGGCCTTACCAACAACAACGAGATGGATGTTTCAGCCATCAAAGCATGGGGTGGAATGATAGTTTATCGTTCACTCAACGAGCTGGATGACAACTTTGTTCTTACTCTTATCGAGTCAGAGAACATTGATGTCCTGAAGGCTGTATACGGTGACGCAAATGTTACCACAGCAGGAGATGGTACTATCCAGGTATCTGTCAAGGCTGACGATCCGCAGGAATGTGTATGGGTATTTGACCTTGCACTCCGTGGAAACAGAGCGAAGAGAATCGTTATCCCTAGTGGAGCGGTTACTTCAAGGGGAGCAATCACCTATACAGATGCAGATGCGATCGGATACGAGATCACAGTCAGCGCTTATCCTGATTCTAATGGAAATACTCACAAGGAGTATCTTCAGGCAGCAAGCGTGAGCGCATAAACCCACAAGGAGAGAGAGAATGAAGAAAAACGAGAACATAGTAACCGGAAAAACTAAATCGGGCATCAAGTTTAGCATAGATAGGCGCGTTAAGGATGATGTGAGACTGCTTTACTGGCTGTCAAAGGTCCAGGATGAGAACACAGATGCCACAACTCGCAATGATGCTTTGTTTGCTCTGTTAGAGCTTATATTCGGGTCCGACGGTGGCTTATATACATTCATGAACGAAGTCGCTTCAAAACATGACGGAGTTGCGGATGGTGAGTCACTTATAGCCGAGTTATCAGATATGTTTGAGGTTCTTCAGGTAAAAAACTCCTAGTCCTCGCAAGGTTGGTCAATACCTGCGAGGATGAAATCATTTGTGATTTGGCACAAACCTACGGAATACTTAACTATAAAGAGTTGTCTCCTTCATTGGTGGCAACTCTTGTTGTAGGTTTGCCCGATAATTCACGAGTAAAGATGAAAATAAGTGGTCAGAAGTTGACTTTTGAACAGTCAATGATGGCTTTGATATTTGATGATCTGAATCTCCTGTTGTGGTCTAGATCGAAGCGAAAGACCGCAAAGCCGAAGAGCTTGTATAAAGATCTCACGGAGGAGAAAAAGCCTAAAGATGAGCTTATGATGTTCGATACTCCGGAAGAGTATGAGGAATGGGCATCAAGAAGAGGTAAATAAATGGCTAATACGATAGGTACAGAATATATACAAATAGAGCCTTCCTTTGATGGAGTGAGTTCCAAGATAGACAAGGAATTAGGCGGAGCAGGTGAATCTGGCGGAAAATCGTTCGGAAGTGGCTTTGCGAAGGTCATGGGCGGAACAGGTAAGGCAATAGCAGGTGCAGTTGCAGTTGGTGCAGCGGCTACCACGGCTTTGACTACTGGCTTCGTTAATGCAACCAATAGTGTGGCTTCTTATGGCGATAACATTGATAAAATGTCGCAGAAGATGGGTATGAGTGCAGAAGCGTACCAGGAATGGGATGCAGTTATGCAGCACTCTGGCACATCCATGGAGACAATGAAATCATCCATGAAGACACTTGCTACTGCAGCCGAAACAGGCAAGGATGCATTCGATAAACTTGGCATATCTCAAGAACAGATAGCCAATATGTCACAGGAGCAGTTGTTTGAGTCAACTATCACGGCTCTTCAGAATGTCGAGGATGAGACAGAGAGAACATATCTTGCCGGACAGGTCCTTGGTAAAGGCGCCACGGAACTTGGAGCGCTTCTGAATACATCCGCAGAAGATACACAGGCTATGAGAGATCGTGTCCGTGAACTTGGCGGTGTTATGTCTGATGAAGCAGTCAAGGCAGCAGCGGCTTATCAAGACCAGATGCAGGATATGCAGACTGCATTTAGTGGACTTTCAAGGAATCTTACATCAGAGTTCCTTCCTGCAGTTACGGAAGTAATGAGCGGACTGACCGAGATCTTCAGCGGAAACACCGAGGAAGGACTTGGACAGATATCGAATGGTATAAATGCCATTGTAGACGGTATCACGCAGAATCTTCCGCAGTTAATGGAAGTTGCAACTACTATCATCCAGGCACTTGCCACGGCTATAATCGAGAATCTTCCCACGATAGCACAATGTGCAATGGACATAATAACCCAGTTAGCACAGTACATAATCGAGAATCTTCCGACATTGCTTGAGACAGGTCTGCAGATACTTATGGAACTAGCTTTTGGCATAGCGGAAGCATTACCGACATTGATTCCGACAATGGTCGAGGTCATAACCAATATGGTCATTTATCTTCTGGATAACATTGACCTTCTGATAGAAGCAGCAGTTCAGTTGATGATCGGACTGACAACAGGACTTGTTAATGCAATCCCTATTCTGATCGAGAAGGCTCCTATCATAATCGCAAAGTTAGTTGCAGCACTCCTTCAGGCTATTCCGAAGCTTCTTGAAGCAGGAAAGCAGTGCATCCTCATGATTAAAGATGGTCTTGTTCAGACTTTGCCTACTCTGTTACAGAAGGGGCAGGAGTTAATGACCAAACTTAAAGAGAAGATTCTTGAGAAGGTTAAGCAGTTCACGGAACTCGGAAAGAATATCGTTGACGGTATCAAGAAGGGTATCGCGGATGCATGGGAATCGCTTCTTGGTTGGTTTACTGATAAATTATCATCATTCTTGGGCGCGGTTAAAAAGTACTTCGGCATCTCTTCTCCGTCCAAGCTGATGGCAAAGGAAGTAGGCCAATGGATCCCTGCAGGTATTGCAGAGGGTATCGAGAACGGAATGGGAGTTCTTAACAGTGCCGTGGATGATATGACAGGCCAGGTACTTGGAACTACTGTTGATGCAATGGTAACCGGGGATGTGGCTTATAACGGAAACAACATACAGCCCGAAGCAGACAATGCTTTGTATGACCTTCTGGCAACATACCTTCCTCTGATCGCAAGCGGAGAGAATGTCAATGTAACACTTGAAGGTGATGCAGGAAGGCTGTTTAAGCTTATGCAGAGAGAATCGATAAGGAATACACAGCTTGTCGGCAAGAATGCGGTATTGGCAACCACATAAGGAGTTAATATGCAAGTAGTTGTAAATGATACAGATATCACAAATTATATCGTTGAAGGCACATACAAGATGGAAGCGCAGGACAGTTACGAGTCTTGGAAGGATGCAAACGGAGTAGAGCACAGGATCATAATCACGAGCAAGGTATCAGGATCCTTCGACCTTGTATGTTCCAATAGATCCGACTCGATAACCCTGCCTGACTTCCTTGCCCTGTGGAATGGTGCAGTAGATAACGGAGTTGTGACAGTAGGTGTATATGTTATCAATCAGGGCGAACTGAAGGCAATTGATGCTTACTATGAGATATCATCCAAGGAGCATATCCGTTCCGGGGATGGCTCGCTTATTGATGTCCTGACTATTAGCATATCAGAGAGGTAATTCAATGCTTACAGTACCATACGAAGTGAAAAAGGCTCTCAAACAGGGGAGAATGCGGAAAGAATACAAGTTCAAGGTCTATGACGATTCGAATGTGTTGTTGTTTACTATGGACAATGATGATCTGGTAGCGGAATCAGTCAAGATTGACGAGCGTATGTGTTCGGACAAGATAATCAAGTTTGGCTTGTGCGAGGGTAGTTCGCTTGAGTTCCAGTATTTCAACCACGATAACATCAATGGTAAGCAGATACAGGCATTTTTATCTGTGGAATATATCGACAGCGACAACGAAGTTGCCTGGTATGACATTCCTATGGGATGGTTTACTGTGGATTCGTGTTCAAAGCAGTTTTCGACAGGTATTCATAAGGTTACGGCATTTAATAAGCTGAAGAGCGAATATTTGGATGTAAAAGCGAATGAGCTTACATTAGAAGGATTTAGTAGTTCCTCGATTTCACTAACTATGTATGACATTCGAAGATTGTTGCTATCAGATTTTCAAATCGATATTGATAAATCAAGAGGATATACTCCAACAGGACCAGGTGGCTCATATCCCACAATGACCTATTCATTGGGATCAAATTATAGATTCAGCGCTTTGTATGGAATAGATACTCCCTTTTCGTCAGAAATGTATAATGAAGCAGTCGGCACAATGCCCACTTTATCCTCAAATATTGATTTGAGAATAAATTCAACAAGAATACATTATGATCCAACAAGAGTATTTGAGCTTGATTATCTTGCAGGGACATTATACGGACTTGAGCAGAACTTTAAGCAATATCTTATTGATTTGTTTGATGGTGCTCAATTGAAGCAAAGCGGAAATCTTAAGACAGGGCAAGATTTTATCAATTATATATGTGCCAATATCGGATTTCAGTATATCTTCGGAATAACAGGCTTGAGTGATGCAGGACCTTATTCGACAATCCAATGGGAGTACGAAGAACAGAATAATATTACGCATACTGTAGCAGGAACTTTGTATGATTGTATGAATAAAGTATGGAATCCGCCACAATATGGAATTACTGTATATGTGCCTAGTGCTGTAACTTCAGATGTGTTTCCTACAAGTATATTTTATATTTCCTATGCTAATACATATAAATATTATTCAGATAGCGGTTATTCGGATATTGTTACAAAAGAATATCCAAGACTCTACAATTCTGATGGGAGTGTTTTTACTAGTTTACTTAATGATTTCGAGGTATACAACATTTCTGGAGCAATGACGGATGCGGATTTGATAACAATCCAGCCTTCACAAGTATCAGATTATACACTTCGAGACATAACAAGCGCTGTATTTGAACTAAATACCCAATACGGACAGCTTGACCGAGAGACAGACCTGTTCACAGGAGTGGAACTCAACCAAGGTGGTCTGTATCCTGCAGATACATTGTATCCTGACAATGCTTTGTATCCGAGTGGTAATATGGAACATCCTTTTCCGAGTACCTATCAGAAGCTGTGGACAGATACAGTTGGAGAGCAATCATTCCGATACCTTATCATCACATACAAGGCAATGGAAAATGGACAGGAAGTCGAGAAGAAGTTGCAGAGAACTGTCAACGAACACGGTACCACAAACTATAATATGTCGGATAACTGGCTATTCCGCAATCTTGTTTGGGATGCTGCTGATGTCGGAGCCTATGCAGATGCAATGGTCCTGAAGATGCGAGACATCAAGTGGTTCCCCTTCGAAATGTGGGCCGCTGGATTGCCGTATGTCGAGACCGGAGATGCGATAGAGATCACGGACAAAGAGGGTGATACATATGTATCCTATATATTGCAACGGCAATTGAACGGAATACAGAACTTGCAAGACACATATATCAACGGCGAACTTGATATCTTTTAAGGGAGAGCGAAATGAATAAACTATACGATTTTATCGAATGGCACAACAATACAACCCCGGCAATAAACGAAACGAATCTGAATGCGATGTCTCAAGCGATTGATGACATTGATGACAGGGTGATTGAAATTGCCGGGACGGTGTTGGAGACAGTTCCGGAGCTTGAGGGGATGATTGACGAGGTTGAGACCCTATCCAAGAACCCACCATACATCGGACAGAATGGTAATTGGTGGGTCTGGGATACAGAGACAGGCGCGTATGTAGATTCGGGTGTTGATGCATCAATCACCGTGTCTGTTGGTACAACAAGCACACTCCCGGCTGGAAGTTCCGCAACAGTCACAAACAGTGGAACAGGAACAGACCCGGTTCTCAACTTCGGAATCCCACAGGGTGCAACCGGGGCAGCTGGACAGGATGGACAGGATGGTGAGGACGGATTCAGTCCGGAAGTAACAATCGCAACTATCACAGGCGGACATACAGTCACGATCACAGACGAAGACCATCCAACAGGACAGACTTTCAATGTGATGGATGGACAGGACGGTGATGTTCCGATCACGGTCTACTCACAGACATTGAGTGCCGGAAGTACATCGGTTACTTTTTCGAATGTGACCACGACCGCAAGCTCGATTATTGAGGTCGGCACAAGTAAGCCGGGGCTTGAGTATAATGCGATAACCAACAGCGGAACATCCTACACGGTAACATTTGATGCGCAGAGTAGTTCCGAGACCATATATCTTCTTGTTACGGAGGTGTCATAATGGCTATATATTTATCGAGAAAAAAGGGTGGAGTCACACCGACAAGCATCACTCCTAGTAACAGTTCACCGGCGGCTTTGACAGCAAATAGTGCAGTTACTCCAACCGCTAATGGGTATGCGATTGCCAGTTATGACACCGTTGATCCATTAAGCACACCGACAAGCGTAGCTGCGGATGATATAGTTAAGTTTGTTGGTAGCGGTAAAGTGGTAGACGATATTACAAGCATTACTCCGTCAAGCACTCCAACAAGTGTATCAAGTGGCGATAATATCCATATAGGCGGTAGCGGTGAGATAGTTTCTAGCATAACAAATATAGATGTGGCTTCCTCTGACTATAAAAGAGCGGTAGCAAAGGGAGGCAATTACCATATTGATACTAACTCTGCGGAACATGGCTATATAGTTGGTGGTTGGTCATTTGCCACACCGTCAGACAGCAATCCTCCTGCAGTCACACAAGATTCGTTAATTTATCCTAATGCGGCAGGGTATTTGTATGCGACACAACAACCAATACCATCAAGCCTTACTCCGTCAAACAGCTCTCCTGCTACTATAACAAGCGGAGAAACATACACGGCAACGGCAAATGGTAAAGCGGTCGCAAGCGTGATTAATTTAACACCGAGCAATAGTAGTCCTGTTGCATTGACCGCAAACACACCTGTCAATCCGACCGCAAGCGGTTACGCAATATCATCCTATTCAAGCAAAACACCCTCTGACAGTTCTCCGGCATCTGTTTCAAGCGGAGCGATTATCAAGGCTATGGCGGCTGGGTATTTGTATGCGAGTAGTGGATTAGGGAAGTGTAAGGCAGGAACATTCACAAGTTCGACTTCTGCACAGACCATTACTCTCGGCTTCCAACCAAAATACATACTTATTATGTCCACGGCTTTGACAACAAATATATATAACAGTTCCTACAATGCCTCAAAAGCCGTTTACGCTACATCAAGTGCAGGAGCAACCGAGTACACGATAAGCGGAAATACTTCTAATAACCATATTAGTGCAATATCAAGCACAGGCTTTACATTCAATAAGAGTGGCTCATCAGGAACTACAATTTATTATTTCGCAATAGGATAAAACAATGTTAGAAATACTCACACTACTAATAATCGGAACATTGTGCGTTGCTTTAATCGCTTTTTGTGTGGCGATTGAGAGAGCAAGCGGAGAACAGGATAATGAAAGGCATTAAAAAATTACAAGATATGCCATTATCAACTTATGTGGCATTCAGTATAGCGGTACTACTTATATACACGGTAGTATCGCTTATTTTATCGATTTTTCAAATCACAAATGATACCTTGACCACTTGCATCTTCAGTACATTCGGTGGAGAGTGCCTGACTTGCGGAGTGATTAAGGTATTTAAGTTGCACAAGGAATACAAGATTCATCAGAATATGGAGTCATAACAGGAGGAAAATATGGACACAAAACTATTCATGACTATTGCATTATCAATCATATCTATCGCAGGAGCATTGGTATCAGCCTATGTTATTCCGTGGATTAAGGCTAATATCTCTGCCAAGGACATGGAAACTATCGTGTTCTGGGTGAGATTTGCGGTCAGATGTGCAGATCAGCTCTTTACTCCGGAAGAATGGGAGAAGAAGAAGCAATATGTGCTCGGTTATATTATAGACAAGTGTGCTCAATTAGGTCTTAAACTGTCAGAGGAAGACATCAACACTCTGATAGAAGCTGCAGTAAATCAATTGCATCATGGAGGGGAAATAGATGGTTGAGATAAGGAATATTGCAAGTGTAATGGCTTTATTCGGAGTTCCGTCACTCTTCGCTCTGGCTTCGTACTTCGTTAAGGCTTGTATCAAGTTCTCCAAGAAGATAGACATTCTGATGAACGCACAGCAGAAGCAGATGCGGAGAGAATTGACCATGGACTTCCACAGGTACATGGCAGAAGGTCACATTGATGATGATGATCTCGATATGTGGGAACAGGCTTATCAGGCTTACCATGCTCTTGGTAAGAACGGAATCATGGATAATTACAGACAGAAGCTCATTGAGTTGAATACGAAGGTAGAATAATATGCCGAACAATCAAGAATGTAAGAAGTTCATAGCAGAGATAGCACCAATCATCCAGAAGGCAGCCAAGAAGAACGGCTATCAGGTATGTTCTCCGATAATAGCACAGGCTTGTATCGAATCACGATACGGATTATCTGGACTTGCCAAGTATCATAATTACTTCGGCTTGAAGTGTGGCAGCTCTTGGAAAGGTCCTTCTGTCAATATGGCTACCAAGGAAGAGTACACAGTAGGCACTTTGACCTCGATCAGAGACAATTTCCGAGTATATTCCAACATGGAAGATGGTGTGCAAGGGTATTTCGATTTCATCAGCACAAAGCGATATTCTAATCTTAAGAGTGCTACGGATCCTCGAACCTATCTGGAGCGGATCAAGGCAGATGGATATGCGACAAGCTCTTCTTATGTGAATACCAACATGAATACCATCTTAAAGTGGGATCTCACTACTTGGGATAACTTTAAGACCGAGACCACTAACACTACTATCATGCCACCATCCTCAATGCCTGTTCTGAAAAAGGGCAGTAAGGGTGATTGGGTGGTGATCGCTCAAGGCCGTTTAGTAGTATCCGGTTATCCTCTGGATGTGGATGGGATATTTGGTCAGAAGACCTATGAGACGGTTAAGCAGTTTCAGTTAGATAACCATCTGACAGTAGACGGAATAATCGGAAAGAATACCTGGGCAGCGTTGTATAAATAATGCCCACAGTACCCATAACGATACAGAAAATATTGAAAAATAAAGCGTTTTAGATAGTGGGTAAAGTTTCCGATTCCCGTTATCAGCTTGATAAGAAAAAGCCTTGAAACTCCGTGTTTATGCGGTCTCAAGGCTCTTTTTTATTGCTTTAATATGGGCATTTATACAAGCGCATTTTGTGGGTTTACAAAGGTTTTTTGTGTAAAATTGCCCACGAATGCCCACGGATTATCCGAGTAATTTATTAGCCATGCTCTTCTTGGAATCATGATTTGCCATAGAATGTCTATATACTCTCTTCATCACTTCATCCGTCTTCCATCCACCACTTGCCATAATATCAGCATCCGACATTCCCATATAATGAGCATATGATGCGAAATAGTGCCTTAAATCGTGGAATCTGCATCTTTCAATGCCTAATTTGTCCTGGATACGGTGCAGAGCTTTGAGCAGTTGCCCCGGATAAAGATTGTATATATATCCTTTTTCTCTTATCTCTTCAGCCAGTGCATCAGGGATAACAACCTTCCGAACAGAAGACACTGTTTTTGGCAGGTTTTTGACCGAATAAGAGCCGTTATCGTTTAAGACCATAACTTTATCAATTGTAAGCGTATCCCTATCTAGATCGCTTAAATTGAGGGCAAGAATCTCCCCTTTACGGAGACCAAGGCAACCGAGTTGTAATGCGATAGAGAACTCCGTACCCTTTGCTTCGTCAAGGATCCTGATAATATCATCATGCTCCGGGATAGTGGGATCATACGGCTTATTCTTCGGCAGAGTAGTTCTGATTGCCATATCAGGGCGATACAGCTTAAGAACGGAAGCAATAAGGCCGTGATAGTTCTTGACAGATTTCGGACTATGATTGGCTGCATATTCGTTAATGGCCTTCTGGATGTCCACCTGCGTTATCTCGTTTACATCTTTATTAAGAAGATACTCCGGCATCTGCCTATATAATTGCTTATATGATGTAATTGTAGTCGGAGAGAGGATATTATCCTTACTCTTAATGTATTCCAGAACACAAGTATAGAACGCACCATTATTCTGAATAGGTACATCTTTTATCAGATCGGCAATCTTAAGCATGACTTCCTTCTGCGTGGGCATATGGTCAAAGGTATGCCTATATCGCTTGCCATTTATCTGTTGTGATACTCTGTAGGATCCGGAGGGGAGTTGTTCAATAGTCATCCTTTTTCACCTCTTTAGCTTTGAGCTTCTCTATTTCCCTTTCTAATTCAGCAAGTTGTACCATTAAAACGGCTTTTTCTTTCTCTACTCTTTCTTGTTCAACTAATAGATCAATTCTTGACTTGATATGATAATCAATCTTTTTCAATTCTTCTATATTCATTGAATCAACTTTAACTACAATATCATCAATAGATATTTCTCCGATCTTTCTTCTTCTTGTATCAGTTAAATCTTCTACAGTACAGTCGAATACCTTACAGAGTTTTGAGATTTCCTTCATTGTTGGCTCTGATCTACCGACTTCCCATGATGATATTGCCTTCTGGCTTACTCCAATCTTATCAGCTAATTCTTTTTGCTTAAGATCAGAATCTTTCCTATATGCTCTTAATTTATCTGCAAATGCCATAAAATCACCTCCTCAAGTACATTTTATACTTTATAGAAAAAAATAACAATATACTATTGACTATACCACAAAAATAGTATATACTCCATATTAGGTTGTTGAGATACAATAGGTTGTATCAAAGCAGTAGAGAGACACAATATATAGAAAGGAGGAGAAAATGAAGCTCACAATAAAAGAGTGGAGAAGGGCAAAGGAAATATCACAAGAGCGGATGGCAAGTCTGTGCGGAGTCCATATCAATACTTATAGAGCCTGGGAAGAGAATCCCGAAGACATAAGAATTGGCAAGGCCGTACTAATCTCTGATATATTGGGAATCCCTCTTGAGGATATTTTATTTACTCGATAATACCACGAAAGGTTATATAGACTAATGAAAGGAGTAAGAATGAACGAACTAACAATTTTTAACAATGAAGAGTTCGGAGAGATCAGAACAGTACAGATCAATGAGGATGTGTGGTTTGTTGGCAAGGATATAGCACAGGCCCTTGGGTATTCAGACACGGCAGATGCAATTAGAACTCATGTAGATGAAGAAGATAAGTATCATGCCAAGGTGGGCGAAATACCAACCTTGAAAACATCTAATTATGGAGCATATCTCATCAATGAATCCGGTGTATATGCTCTGGTATTCGGAAGTAAGTTGGAATCCGCTAAAAGGTTTAAGCACTGGATAACATCCGAGGTGCTTCCGCAGATCCGCAAGACAGGATCCTATGCAGTAGCAAAGACTCCAACAGAAATGCTTGTACTTATGGCACAGGAGATGGACAGACAGGCCAAGGCAGTAGAAGAGGTCAAGGAAGATGTCAGGCGATTAGAGTCCAAGATTATGACAGTTCCGAGAGAGTATTACACGATAGCCGGATATGCAAATCTCAAAGGTAAGAAGGTTGATATCACGAAGGCAAGGCAGATAGGTATCTATGCAGGAAGGTTGTCGAGAAAGTACGGATACGAGATAGGCCAGGTATCAGATCCACGATTCGGAACTATCAACAGTTATCACTTGGATATCTTGAAGGATGCATTCAGAGGAATATAGCAATGCCCAGGATCAAAGCTCTTCAAGAAGAGTACAAAACAAAAGAAGTATCAAAATGGATACAAGAGCGGATGTATCACAGTCGAATCAGCCAAGCCAAAGTAGCAGATCGGATAGGAGTGAGCCAACAGGCATTCAGTCACAGGCTGAATAACAAGTTAAGTCTGAAGGATATCTGGATACTTGATGAAATGTTGGATCTGACAGACGAGGAGCTGATAAGCATCTGCAGAATGAATGGAAGGAGGAAAAGTGAATGAGGTCAATAATCGGATTTGTGATGGCACTGATCGGAGTCGCAGGACTAGCAGAAGGACAGTTGATATCCCTGTTGCCGTTAGGTATCGGTGCCATCCTGATGTGGAGGGGATATGAAAAAGAGGATGATAAGTGTAGCACTCTTAATAGCAATGTGCTCGATAGGCTCTACTTCTTATGCCAAAAGTGAGCAGCCGGAACTGAT
>Ga0265298_10003948_pt1 | contig 19207 bp, 18 predicted proteins | sample AusTroGonzalo_MG_3_FD_193486 | JGI IMG/M metagenome (GOLD analysis project Ga0265298, IMG submission 193486) | Bovine rumen microbial communities from tropical cattle in Woodstock, Queensland, Australia - Gonzalo_01 | ecosystem: Host-associated > Mammals > Digestive system > Stomach > Rumen ... | reverse complement strand
TTTTTCTCATTTAGTTTCAAATGACCTGCAAAAATAGTATTTTTGCGAAGATGTTCAAACGCGGCTTCGCATTTCTTGTGCTGCTGTGGCTCTCCGTGACCGCGGCCCATGCGCAATACGACCTCGACCACTTTTACTACAGCGGCCGGCAGGCGCTCATTGACGGGAAATACGCCCAGGCCATTGACCGTTTCAACGTGCTGGCCCAACTCGACAGCACCGTCTACGAGGCCTATTTCTTCCGGGGCATCGCCAAATACAATCTCGGCGACTACGTCGGCGCCCAGCGCGACTTCGACCGGACCCTGCATTTCAATCCCATTTACACCCCGGCCTACCATTACCGCGCCATCGCACTGAGCCGCATCGGCAAATACGACCTGGCGCTCAAGGACCTGGAGGAGGCCGTCGACCTGCGCCCGAGCTACACCGACCTGTATTTCAGCCGGGGCGTGACCTATTTCCTGTCGCAGCAGTTCGAGAAGGCGGTCCAGGACTTCAATACCTTCATCCGCAAGTCACCCCGCGAGAGCAATGCCTACCTGAACCGCGGCGCCTGCTATCTCTACCTGAAAGACACCGTCAAGGCGTTGGAAGACTACAACAAAGCCATCTCGCTGAACCGCTACGACCCGGAGGGATATGTGCGCCGTTCGCGCGTGTATGCGATGCAGGAGCGCACCGACGAAGCCATCGACGACCTCGACACGGCCCTCCGCATCGACAGCACCAATACCTACGCCTTCTTCAACCGGGCCATCCTCAAATATGAGCGGAAAGACATCAACGGCGCCCTGGCCGACCTCGACCGCGTGCTGGAAGAGGAACCCGGCAACGCCCTGACCTTGTACAACCGCGCCCTGATCCTTGCCCAGGTGGGTGACTACCGGGCCGCGCTCGACGACTACGACCGTGTGCTCAACATCAACCCCAACAACGTGCTGGCCTATTTCAACCGGGCCGCCGTGTTCATGGAACTGGGGCGCTACCGCGATGCAATGGATGATTACTCGCAGGCCATCAACCTGTATCCCGACTTCGCCAAGGCCTACATGAACCGCTCGTATGCGAAGAGCCAGCTCGGGCAGTATACCTCCGCCAAGCAGGACTACGACATTGCCCAACGCAAAGTCCGTGAGTACCAGGCGATGACGGCCGATTCCACCGGCCACGCCGCCTTTGCCGACACCAGCCGCAAATACGACCACCTGCTGGCCCTCGACGCCGAATTCGCCAAGAAGGATTTCGACAACGAACTGCTGCAGTACCGCGACGTCGACATCCGGCTCAAGCCGCTGTACAAAGTGCAGCCCGCCGATTCGGTGAGCGGCTTCTCGTCGATCGCCCGCAAGTTTGAGGACGAGGTGCTCGACCGCTTCATCGCCCAGAGCCCGCTCGCCGTGAAATTCGCCGCAGCCGAGCACGGCCGTATGCGCGATGCCGCCCGTGTCCGCGAGGAGACTGCCCGCCGCGTGCGCCAGGACCGCTCCAGCGAGAATCTTTTCATCAAGGCGCTGGTGGAAACCGAGAACAACCAGTTCAATACCGCGATGGTCTGTTACGACGAAGCCATCGAGAAGTCGCCGGAGACCTTCTTCTACTACATCAACCGCGGCGCGTTGCAGGCAGAGATGATCGACTTCATTTCTTCGATGGAAAACAACGTGCAGGTGCTGACCCTTGACAACGCCAATACCGTCAAGACCCGCGTGCAGGACCAGGTGACCCGCAGCTACGACTACACCCCCGCCATCCACGACATGACGAAGGCGGCGGCCATCAACCCTGGATTTCCCTATACCTACTATAACCTCGGCAACCTCTACTGCCTGTCGAACGACCTCCCCGAGGCCATCGTGCAGTACAGCCGGGCCATCGATCTCTACCCCTATATCGGCGAGGCCTACTACAACCGGGGTCTGGTGCTGATCTACCTGAAAGACAAGGAAAAAGGATGTATCGACCTGAGTACGGCCGGGGAGCTGGGCATCCAGGACGCCTACAGCGTCATCAAGAAATATTGTAAAACCGAAGAAGAATTATAGACTATGTGGCTTTGGGCTGCGATCGGATCTGCCATCCTGCTGGGCATCTACGACGTTTTCAAGAAACAGGCGTCGACACGCAACGACGTACTTCATATTCTGCTTTATGTAACGGCCATTTCCACGCTGTTGCTGAGCCCTTTCATCCTGACGTCGGCCTTCGGTTGGCAATGGCTGCAGGGTACGGCGTTCGATGTCTCGCCGGGCACCGCGCGTGACCATCTGCTGGTGCTGCTCAAGGCCTTCATCGTATCGATCTCCTGGGGCAGCGGCCTGATCGGCCTCAAGAACCTGCCCATCACCACGGCCGGCACCATCAAGACTTCACGGCCGGTATTCGTGCTGCTGGGCTCGATCCTGATCTTCGGCGAGCGGCTGAACACGTGGCAATGGGTGGCCGTCCTGCTGGCCTTCGCCGCCTTGTGGATGCTGGGACACACCAGCAAACGCGAAGGTTTCGATTTCGTGCGCAACAAATGGGTCCTCTGCATGTGGGTGTCGGTGTTCTCGGGCGTCACCAGCGCCCTGCTCGACAAGCACCTCATGTCGTCGATGCAGCCGATGTTCGTACAGGGATGGTGCAATTTCTACATCACGCTCATCCTGGCCGTCTCCCTGCTGATCGTGAAGTACTTCGGCAACCCGGCCCATTACCAGCCCTACAAGCACGACTGGCTCATCCTGATCATCGCGCTGTTCATCACCTGGTCGGATTTTCTGTATTTCCTGTCGTTGAGCGGCGAGGGCGCCATGCTGTCGGTGGTCTCGATCCTGCGCCGGAGCTCGGTGATCATCACCTTCATCTGCGGCGCCATCTTCTTTAAGGAGAAGAACCTCAAGTCGAAAGGCCTGGCCATGCTCATCCTCCTGGCCGCAATGATCCTGCTGGTATTGGCCAGCTAAATTTGCCTACTTTTGCCGCGACAACAATGTGGAATGCCTCACAGTGTTTTCGCGTCCAAAGTAGGAAGTGTCCCGATTATTTGCTTTGCTTGGCGAACGCCCTTGCAATGCGCTGGGCGGTGCCTTCGTTGGCGGCGAAACGAACCGCGAGGACCAGCAGGACGATGGCGATCAAAGGAAAGATGCTGCCGACGGACAACTTGTAAACGGTCGACAAACGTAATCCGGACTCCAGTTTCGTCGTAAAGAAGTCAACGAAAAGCCAGATCTGGAAGCCCAGCAGCACGATGGCGTTGGTAATGCAGAGAAACACCTGATAGAAAGGCTGTTTGGCCGAGAGCAACGCCACGTCGGAAATAATGAACGACAGGACGATGAAGATGATGTAGATGAGCCGGTCCTTGAAGCGGATGGCGTAGTGAATGCCGGTCTCGGGGTTGACGGCACTACATACGTCCATGCCCAGCAGGACGATGATCAGTAGCGCGGCGGCCGCAATCAGCCAGTTATGCGGTTTCTTCCACATCTCGCTTGCGGTTCAGGGCATCGCGGAACATCGCGATCAGCTGCTCGATGGAATGGGCGATGTTGTAGGGCTTGACAGAGGCGGCGTAACGCTTGCCTTCTTCCCAGCGCTCTTCCGGATGGGAGAGCCAGTCGTCGATGCGTTCGGCCAGGGCCTGGGGATTGTGGGCGGGGAAACTGCAGCGCGGGTCGAGGGAGAACTGCGACGATCCGGTATAAGGGCCGTCTGCGATGATGGGCACGGCCGCCTGCTGCATGGCTTCCAGAATGGAGAGACCTTCGATCTCAATGACCGCGCAGTGGATGCACAGGTCGGCCTTGGCGGCCAGCTTGCGCAGGTCGTCGTGGTTCAGGAAGACAAAGGAGGGCTCGTAGCCGACGATGCCGTCGCGATACAGTTTGCGCGCTTGTTTCTTGATTTTCTTCGCTTCCGGACCATTTCCGGCGAAAGTCAGGTGGATGCGTTGGGCAAAGGCGCTGTGGCGCATGGCCCGGATCAGGGTGATCTGGTCTTTTTCGCCGGCCAGGCGGCCGATGCAGACCACTTCCAGCGAACGGCTCGGATCGAGGTAATCGGCCGGCGGATCGGCCGGGCGCAGGCAGGATTCCGGAATCAGGCCGTTGGAGATGACGCGGAGTTCCGAGGTGAAATGGTTTTCCTGCAGCCGCTGACGGACCCGCTCCGTGGGGCACTGGATGATGGAGCAGGCGCTGTAGATGTTTTTGCGCCAGCTGTTCAGCAGGGTCTGGTTGGCCCAGCGCCATTCTTTCATGCACAGGGACCCGAGGATGTTTTCCGGATACAGGTGGAAGGTGGCCGTCATCGGCTTGCCCAGTTTTCTGGCAATACGGATGGCCTTTTTCTCGAGGACGAAGGGCTCTTCCAGGTGGACGACATCGGCCCAGCGGACGGCTTCTTCAATGACCTTGGGGTCGCCGTCGGCGTAGGAGAAACCGTTGGCCTCGATGATGGGCTGGAAAAAAGGAAACTTATATTCTTTCAGGGGAAACTCCGGATGCTGGCCGGGCTTGGAGAGGTCGCATCCCGACAGGATGCGGACATCCTCGCCGGCTGCCTTCAATTCATGTACCGTCCTCCTCGCAGAGGCAGACAATCCGTTTCCCCGAATATAATAGTTGTTGATAACAAAAAGTATCTTCATACTTACAAAATAGTATACAAAGATACGATTTATTTTTAACTTTTAGAAAACCTTTGCCACCAGGAGTCCCGGTAGGATTCTCCCACCGGAAGTTTTGTCCTGTCATCGAGCGTCACTTCGTTGCGTCGGGCTTCCCGTACCCGGTCAAGGGCGATGATGTAGGAACGGTGGATACGCAGGAAGCGGTCCTGGGGCAATTCCTCCTCAATGTTTTTCATGCGGTACAGCACGATGACCGGGGCCTCTTCTCCGTCCAGATGGATCTTCAGGTATTCGCCCATGCCTTCGATGTAGCGGATGCGCCGCGTGTCGATGCGGAGCCCATGATTGGCCGTATTGAAAAAGAGGAAACTTCCTTTCGATTCCGCCAGGGTGCGCTTCATTGCGAGCTTGTCTTCCAGTTTTTTGATGGATTCCAGAAACTCGTTGAAACTGAATGGTTTCAATAGATAGTCTACCGCATTGACGCGAAAACCCTCCACGGCATATTCCGCATAGGCCGTCGTAAAGATGACCAGGGGCGGATCTTCGAGGGAGCGGACGAAGTCCATGCCGTTGATGTCGGGCATGTTGATGTCGATCAGAAGCGCGTCGGCTTGGCCGAGCCAGGGTTGCGCTTCACGCGGGCTTGCGCAGGCAGCCAGCAACTGGAGTCCCGGAATCTTTTTGATATAGACTTCCAACAGTTGCAGGGCGAGCGGTTCGTCATCGATGGCCAGGATCCGGATCATGCCTGTTCGCTTTTCTGGGTGATGGGAATGTCGAGCAACACGCGGTAGCTATCGGGCTGTTCGTCGATATGCAGGGCGTAATCACTCCCATAGAGCAAGTCCAGGCGCTTGCGGATGTTCTCCATGCCGAGACCGTGTTCTTCCGTCTGCCGGGCGGGATGGAGCGAATTGGTGCAGGAGAAGAGGATGCGACGCTGGGTCAGTTCCAGGGAGATCCGCACGAAAGAAGGCGCTTCGTAGCTGATACCATGCTTGAAGGCATTCTCTACGAAAGAAGCCATCAGCAGCGGCGGTACCGTGGCCGTGCCGGCATCGGAGGGAAAATGGGCTTCGATCTGCACGGATTCGGGATAGCGCAACCGCATCAGCGAGAGATAGTGCCGCAGGTAGTCCAGTTCGCGGGAGAGGGGAATGGTGGGCGCGTCGCCTTCATAGAGCACGATGCGCATCAGTTTCGAAAACTCGCTCACAGCCTCAGTGGCCTTGTCCGGGTCGGTGTGGATCAGCGACTGGATGTTGTTGAGCGTGTTCATGAAGAAATGCGGATTGATCTGGTAGCGAAGGGCTTCCAGTTGACGGACCACGTTGGCGGCCTGCAGTTCCTTCAGCTCTGCTTCGTGTTTGCGCGAGCGGTAGAGGGCGGTCAGGCCCAGGTCGACGGCCACCAGCAGGACTCCGATAATCAGTTCCAGTGCTTCGGGGCGGACCGGTCCCCGTCCATCGACGGGCGGCAGGCCGGGACGGTCCATCCGCCATTCATAGGGCGGCGGAGCGGGGATTTCGTCATTCCGCCGATCGGGCCGCCGGTCCGGGTAGAAGCAGAAGATGCCGAAAGCCGCAAGCAGGAGGAGCGTGAGCAGCAGATACCACAACTTGTTCTTTTTCTGGAACAGGGGCTCCAGCAAGAAGTGGTGGACCAGCACCAGCCCCAGGAAGGGGAGTATCTTCAGGATTTCGTTCACATTGCAAATTTACAGATAATTCTTCAATGCCCCTGCCGGTTCGTTGAAGAAAACCGGGGTTTCGTTGAAACACGTCGGGCGTGGCGAAGTAATTGAGAGTGATCTGATTTGTGAAATAAATCATTTTCCATGAGAACGATCCGCTATATCCTCGCTATTGCTTTTCTGTTGACGGCCGTCTTGCCGGATCTTCAAGCCCAGGAGAAAACAATCAACAAGAAGAACCTGGTCATCAAGGAGTGGAATACGGACGTGAAGTCCAATGCCAAGATTCTCGACCACGTGACCACCTACAACGCCGACGGCAGGAAAATCGAAGAAATCGAGTATAGCGGAAAGTCGCAGAAATGGCGCAAGCGCTACGAATACGACGCCGCCGGCAAGCAGGTACGGGAACTGGTGTACGACGAACGCAACAAGCTCGTCAATGTTAAAAAGTTTGAATACAACGAATTCGGGCGGAAAAAGGTGACCTATACCTATGATGCGAAAGGAAGGCTCACCACAATCAAGAACTACGAATATAATATGGAGGAAGAATGATATGAAACGTTTATTATTGAGTATGACGCTAGTATTGATGGCTATCGTCGCGAGCAATTGCATCGGCGATGACATTATTTCCGTGATGGACGACAATGGCAACGGAGAAGAGGTCACGCCGACCGAGCCGGTCGAACCGGCAAGTTCCCAGACGACGCCCACTGATACGACCGGAACGGACACCGGTGCCGTGACGACGACCTTTACGTCGGCGGGAGACAGTTCCTCCGACGATGACATCTCCAACACGACCTTCACCCGCCTGGTAACTGTTACCTACGCTTCGGGCGGGGCCACCGTTACGGGCTACACTGCCATTTCGGACGTGATGAATGTCGTGGTGAGCGGCAACCAGGTGACGATCAAGTACACGGGTTCCGAGAATGTGGCCTACAAGCTGACGGGTACGGCTTCCGACGGCTTCTTCAAACTCTACAGCGACAAGAAGCAGGCGCTCTGGCTGAGCGGTGTCAGCATCACCAACAGCGCTGGTTCGGCCATCAACAACCAGAGCGGCAAGCGCACTTTCGTCTATCTGGAAGGAACCAATACGCTGGCTGACGGAGCTTCGGCCACCTATGCAACTACGGGTGATGAGGATATGAAGGCTGTCTTCTTCTCCGAAGGCCAGCTCATCTTCAGCGGCAGCGGCTCGCTGAGCGTAACGGCCAACAACAAGCAGGCGAAGTCGGGCATCGTTTCGGACGATTACGTCCGCATGATGGCCAGTCCCACCGTTACGGTGACGGCCGGCGCCAGCGCCGGACATGGCCTCCGCGGCAAAGAATACGTCCAGCTCTCCAACGGTGTCCTGAACGTAACGACGAAGGCGGCCATGAAAAAGGGTATCGGCTCCGACGACTATGTGCTCGTGGAGGGAGGCACCACTACCATCAACGTCTCGGGCGGTGTGGCTTACGACGATGATGACAAAGAGTACAAAGGATCGGCCGGCATCAAAGCCGACAACTACTTCGCCATGACGGGCGGTACGGTGACCATCACCAATACCGGCAATGGCGGAAAGGGCATCAGTGCAGGGAGCTACGATTACGACAGCACGACGCACGCCGTGGCCGACAGCTACATCTCCGGCGGAACGCTCAAGATCACCACGAGCGGCAGCGAATCGAACGATGTGTCTTGCAAAGGCATCAAAATCGGCTGGGTCACCAAGAGCGGCAACAGGGTCACTGGCTATGCCGGTAACATGACGGTGAGTGGCGGCCGGATCTTCATCAACTGCGCGAAATCCGAGGGCATCGAAGCCAAGGGCAACCTGACGTTCAAGGGCGGCGAGACCTACGTGTATTCCACGGGCGACGACGCCATCAACTGTCAGGCTGAAATGAATGTTTCTGACGGATACCTATACGCCTATTCCACGGCCAATGACGCCATAGATGCCAACCACGACCTGAAGATTTCGGGCGGTTACGTGTTCGCCATCACGACCAAGGGAGCCCCGGAAGTGGCCCTCGACGCCAATACCGAGGAACGATACAAATTGTACATCACCGGCGGTGTCGTCGTGGCCTACGGCGGCCTGGAAAGCGGCTATTCCGCGTCCCAGAGCGTCTATACCATGAGTTGCACGGCTGGCAGCTGGAATGCCCTTCACAACGGCAGCTCTTGTATCGCTGCCTTTAAGGCGCCGGCGGGCGTCTCGTCCGTGGCCGTCTCGGCCCCGTCGCTCAAGAGCGGTTACAAGGGCGTATCCGTGGGGGAAACAACCTACTGCAACGGGGTTTGGGCTACATCCGGCATCTCCGGCGGCAAATCCGTCACACTGGGCACGTATTCCGGTGGCGGAAATGGCCCTGGCGGCGGTCCCGGATGGCATTGATCGTTTCGGCACCATGGCTGATTATCAACATCATTCCCTGGACGGTCTGCTTGCGGCCATTGCTCCCATTTCCCTCGCGGAGATGGATGCCATCAAGCTGATGAACCGTGTCGACACCAAGTACCTTACCAACGAAGCCACGTTGGTACAGGTACTGGCCGACGCGGCAGCGACGGGTTACCGCGCGCTCGAGACGGAAGGAGCCAAGATCAGTGCCTACGATTCCGTCTATTTCGACACGGCTGCTCTCAAGATGTTCCGGGATCACCACAACCGGCGTCTGAAGCGACAGAAAGTCCGCACGCGGCGCTACGTGGCGTCCGGTACGGCCTTTCTGGAGATCAAGCGCAAAAACAACAAGGGTCGTACGAGCAAGAAGCGAATCGGGATCCCAGTAGGGGAATGGCTGGATTTCAGCGGCGACGCTGCTGCCTGCGACTATCTTTCCCGCAAATCCTGGTTCACCGTCGGTGAACTGTCACCCACGCTGGAAACGATCTTCCGCCGCATCACGCTCGTCAATCCTGCCAAAACGGAGCGCTTGACCATCGACACGGGCCTGCAGTTCCGGAACCTGCGGAACGGACGCCAATGCGTACTTCGCGATGCGGTCATCATCGAACTCAAGCAGGACGGTCACGCCGACAGTCCCATGAAGCGCATCCTGCTCGATCACCGGGTCAAGCCGGTCCGGATCAGCAAATACTGTATTGCCGTCACCCTGACGGAACCCGCCGCGCGCTCGGGCCGCTTCAAGGCCAAGGTGCGGCAGATAGAAAAGACGATCAACCATAAAATCGACATACAATGATACCCTTGCAAGACCTGGGCGAGTACACCCTCGCCGATGAGGAGCTCTTCGACGTGCAGACCATCACCGATGCGATGATGACGACTTCGCAGAGCCTCACGGAACTGGCCATCCGCTTCTTCCTGAATCTGGCCGTCTGCTGGATCCTGGTGCAGTTCTTTTATTATCGGAAGAGCCGGCGCCGCGACTACTATTTCACCTTCATGGTCTTCTCCTCCGCGATGCTGTTGCTGCTCTATGTGATGGGCAACGTCGAGGTGGGGGTGGGGCTCACGCTGGGCCTGTTCGCCATTTTCGGCGTGATCCGCTACCGCACGGAGACGGTGCCGATCCGCGAGATGACCTACCTGTTCGTCATTATCGCGCTGGCGGCCGTCAACGGCCTGGCACCCATTTACCGGGTGGTCGGTGCCACGGGTACGAATCCGCACTACGCGCTCAATGCCGGCGCTACGGGGGTGACCATCCTGTCCAATGCGCTGATAGTTTGTCTGATCTGGATATTGGAAAGTGACCGGCTACTCAAGCACACCTCCGCCAAACTGGTGCTCTACGATCGCATCGAGCTCATCGTGCCGGAGCGCCGCGCCGAGCTGGTCGCCGATCTGGAGAAACGGACGGGCCTGAAAGTGGACAATCTGGAAATAGGCCATGTGGACTTCCTGAAGGACGCCGCCTTCATCAAGGTCTATTATACGCTGTCGAAAGGGCAGGTTGCATCGATCGACACATTGACGAAAGCCAAGGACTTCGTAGAACAGTAAGCCATGAGAAGGATTCTGACCGTCTGCCTGTTGCTGATACTTGCGCTGCCAGGGCGCGGGCAGACGACCTATTCCATCCCGGTGAACGATCTGGAGACGGATCTGGGCGGTCGCATAACCCTGACTGCTGACAAGAAACTGGCCAAAGGCCTCCACCTGTCGGTCGATGGCGAACTGCGCATGAAGGACAACCTTTCCGCGGTCGGCCGCTGGCAGGCGGGCGTAGGCCTGACTTACAAGGTAAATTCCTACCTGAAGATCGGTGGCGGATACATTTTCATTGACAAGTTGAAAAGTTCGGGCACCTGGTCGCCGCGGCACCGCTTCTATGTCGATGTCACGGGTGGCATCCGGGCAGGGGACTGGCGGTTTTCGCTGAAGGAGCGCCTGCAACTCACACACCGTAACGCCGCCGACATGAACGTGTTTCAGGCGAATCCCAACTCCCTGGCGCTCAAGAGCCGCCTGAAAGCGGAATACAAAGGTCTCCAGTCCGTGAGTCCCTATGCGTTTGTGGAAGCGCGTACGGTCTTCAACGACCCGGCCTGTACGGCGAAATATGATGGGACGGCCTTCAGCGACTATCAGTTCACGGGCTATTCGGACGCGTATTTCAACCGCTTTCGCGGGGCGCTCGGCCTGGAGTGGAAATTGAGCAGGCAGCACGCGCTCGATTTCACCATCCTGGGCGACTATTGTTACGACAAGGCGGTCGACACCAACGCCGAAGGCACGACACTCAAGTCGATTTCCTACGACCGGGCCTTCAACACGAGTTTCTGTATCGGCTACAAGTTTAGTTTTTAGTCTTCTTCCCGGAAGGCGTGCTCCAGCAGATAGCGGTAGTAGTAGACCCAGTTGTACCAGTCGTGGGTACCTTTCGTCTGAATGTAGGTGTAAGGGTACCCGTGGCGGTTGAAATAGCGCCGCAGGTTCTGGACGTGGAGATAGAAATAGTCCTGGTCGCTGGTAAACACGTAGTAGCCTTTGGGCGGATCGGGGGCAAACTGCTTTTTCCATTTCCGCTTGATGCCGAAATAGAAGTCGTTGTTGCATCCCGGGGGCATGGGAATGACCTTCCAGAAGGGGGAGAACAGGCCGACATAGCCGAAGGCGTCGGGATGGTCGGCGGAGATATACATGCTTTGCAGGGCGCCGACCGACAGCCCGCAGATGGCCCGGTGCGCCTTGTCGGGGATGGTGCGGTAGTGGGCGTCCACATAGCCGACCACGTCGTTCAGGAAACCTTTCTCAACGGTCCCGTCGATCTCGAACAGCGATTCGAGCGCATCCTTGTAGCGGGAATTCTCGAAATCCTTGTCATTCTGGTATTGGTTCACGTTGGGCAGGACGAGAATAAAAGGCCCGGCCCCGCCTTCGCGCCAGACGCTGTCGGTCACCTGGAAGATCTTGCCCCGGTGGATCCAGGCGGTCTCGTGGCCGCGGGCCCCGTGCAGGGTGTAGACCACGGGGTAATGCTGGTTGCCCTGCTCGTATCCCGGGGGAAGATAGACGATCATCCGACGCTCGGTCGGTCCTTTTACGGAACAGGGATACCAGGCTTCTTCCACCTTGCCGTCAGGCACATAGCCCGAGCCGTCATCCGGCGGGCCGGCATAGTAGAAGGGGTCGGTCCGGTCGCGGGTGATGCCGCAGGAAGCCAATGCTCCCAGCGCCAGCAGCAACCCTATGATGAGCCGTTTTCGCATAAAGGATTGCAAAGTTACAAAAAAAAAGAAGAAGACCACGGGGTCTTCTCCTTTTCGTAGCGCTACCGGGATTCGAACCCGGATTTCAGCCTTGAGAGGGCCGCGAACTAAACCCTTATTCGATAGCGCCATTGGGTTTGGGACTGCAAATGTAAGTCAAAAATTTTATTTTGCAAAAATAAATGCGATTTCTGCCAAAATGTCCTGTTTTTTCAGATGGCAGGTATTTTGATTATCTTTGTGACCGGAAAAAAACCGATAAAAAACAGCATAAGATATGGAAAACGAAGATAAGAAAGAACGCAAGAAAGGGAAGATCGCCGAGCTGACCGAACAGCTCAAGGCGTTGACCACCGAACTGGACCAGGCCCGCGAAGAAACCGCCGAGGCCCGGGACCAGCACCTGCGGCTGCAGGCCGAGTGGGAAAACTTCCGCCGCCGCACCGCGAAGGAGCGGCTGGAACTCATCGACAGTGCCGGCAAGGACATCCTGATGGGCTTCCTGCCCGTGGTGGACGACTGCCAGCGCGCCCTCCAGGTGCTGCGCGAGTCAGGCGCCGATCCGGCGGCCATCGAGGGCACCGAGTTGATCTACAATAAATTGATGAATTTTCTGAAGCAGCGTGGCGTGGAGCCGATTCCGGCCCGGGGCGCTGTGTTCGATACCGACTACCACGAGGCTGTGGCCAAGTTCCCGGTCGATGATCCCGAGAAAAAGAACACCGTGATCGACGTGACCCAGGAAGGGTATACGCTCAACGGGAACGTGATCCGCTATGCGAAAGTCGTGGTCGGCATTTAAGGGAGAGGAGAAATCATAGATGGCAGAGAAACGAGATTACTACGAAGTGCTGGGCGTCGACAAGAACGCCTCGGCCGAAGACATCAAGAAGGCCTATCGCAAGAAGGCCATCCAATATCACCCCGACAAGAACCCCGGTGACAAAGAGGCGGAAGAGAAATTCAAGGAGGCCGCCGAGGCTTACGACGTGCTGAGCGATCCGCAGAAGCGGGCCCGTTACGACCAGTTCGGCCATGCCGGCATGAGCGGCCAGGGCGGCTTCAGCGGCGGTGGCTTCTCCATGGAAGACATCTTCTCGCAGTTCGGCGACATTTTCGGCGGCGCGTTCAGCGGCGCCTTCGGCGGGGGTGGTTTTGGCGGTTTCGGCAGTTCCCGCGGCAGCGGACGCCGGGTGGCCCGGGGTACGGACATCCGCATCAAGGTCAAACTGAGCCTGTCCGAAGTGGTGAAGGGCGTCGAGAAGACGGTCAAGATCAACAAACTGGTGACCTGCCCCGACTGCAAGGGACGGGGTGCCCTGAGCGAAGCCGACATCAAGACCTGCGAGCACTGCCACGGTACCGGTGTGGTGACCAAGATCGCCAACACCATCCTGGGCCAGATGCAGACCTCTTCGCCCTGCCCGTACTGCGGCGGCGAAGGCAAGAAGATCACCAATCCCTGCCGCAAGTGCAGCGGTTCGGGCCTGGTCAAGAGCGCCGAGGAGATCACCTTCAAGATTCCCGCTGGCGTGCAGGAAGGCATGCAGCTCACCATCCAGGGCAAGGGCAACGCGGCCCGCAACGGCGGCGTCCCCGGCAACCTGCTGGTGGTCATCGAAGAGGAGCCGCAGAAGGAAGGCGGCATCCAGCGCGATGGCAACGACCTGATCTACAAGCTGAACCTGTCGTTTCCCGACGCGGCGCTCGGCTGCTCGGTGGAGATCCCGTATATCGACAGCAAGCTCAAGATCAAGGTCGATCCGGGCACGCAGCCCGGCAAGATCCTCAAGCTCCGGGGCAAAGGGATTCCGGAGGTCAACGGATACGGCTGCGGTGACTACCTGATCTATGTGCAGGTCTACGTGCCGAAGAAACTCGACCGAAAGGAAAAAGAAATCCTGGAAAGCTGGCGGACGTCCTCCAGTTTCACGCCGAAAGGATGATACGCCGGTTCGCAGGAATTCTCGCGCTGGTTCTCAGCGTCAACGTATGGGCACAGGAGCAGGCCATCCGGCCGCTCGATGTGCCCATGTCGTTTTCCGGCACCTATGGCGAACTCCGGCACGACCATTTCCACAGCGGCGTGGACTGGCGCGTAGGGGGAAAGGTCGGCGATGACATTCATGTCATCAAGGGCGGCTACATCTCCCGCGTCAGCGTCTCTCCGTGGGGTTACGGCAACGGCATCTATGTGACCCATCCCGACGGAACGACCTCGGTCTACGGGCACCTGCTCCGCTTCTGTGAGCCGGTGGCCCGCCGGGTGGAGAAGGAACAGTATGCCACCGAAAGCTACAGCGTGAACCTCCGCTTCCAGCCCGATGAATTCCCGGTGAAGCAGGGCGATGTCATCGGCCAGGTAGGCAACACGGGCTCCTCGGCCGGGCCGCATCTCCACATGGAGATCCGCGACACAGACAGCGACGTGAGCCTGAACTACATTTCGCGGGGGGTCTACCGGCCCCTCGACCGGACGGAACCCCAGTTCCACCGCGTGTGCTTCTATGCCCTCGACACGCTGCCCCTGGGCGTGAGCTGGCGCATCCACAACCTCACGAAACCCGCGTCGGTGCGCGATACCCTTGTCCTTCCGCGGCGCAGTTACGTGGCCATCGACGCCACGGACCGCCAGGAAGGCACGGGTGCCAAGCTGGCGGTGGAGCAATACCGCGTCAGTCTCGACGATACGCTGCTCTTTGCCTTCCGGGTGGGGGACGTGCCGTCCGACCGCGGACGCTACATCAAGTCGCTCATCCAGTATGACGAAAGCCGCCGGGGCGGCCGCGACCTGGTGAAGAGCCGCGTGGAGCCGGGCAACCTGCTCGACGACCGCATCGAATGCCGCGACGGCGGCATCATCTGCCTGGACGACGATGCCGTCCATACTTTGTTGCTGGAAGCCATCGACGAGCATGGCAACCGGGCCGCGCTGCGCTACCGTATCCGGCGCGACGAAGGCCGTTTCCCGGTACCGGCCCGCGACAGTTCCTACCGCTATATGCCCTGGTTCTGGTACATGCAGAACAGCGTGATCGACAGCTCGATGAACTATTATCTGCCCGCCGGAGCCCTTTGCGACAACATCTGTTTCGGCTGGCGCAAGGTCGCCGGTCCCGACCCGGAGCGCGGCATCGTCTCGGACGTGTGGGAGATCGGTTCGCCCGACATCCCGCTGATGCTCCCCGGTTCGCTGGAGATTGCGGCCGACGTGCCGGAGGAGTTGGAGGGAAAATCCTATATGGCGCATTATGGCAAGACTATGGGCTATGCGGGCGTGAACGTGCGTTTCGGCACGTATTGCGTGGCCATCGACACGGTGGCGCCGACCATCCAGTTCCTGGGCGGGAAGGGCGGCATCGTACGCGACGGCAAGATCCGCATCCGTGTGGGCGACGGCGCCTCTGGCGTCGAGTCGGCGCGGGTGGAGATCGACGGGAAGTGGTATTTGTCGATGCTTCGCGGCAGCATCGTGTCGCTGGAGTTGAAGCCGGAGCGCCTGCGGCGCGGCAAGCACGAAATCAAGATCACCGTTACGGATATTTGTGGAAATGAAGCCTATGAAACCCAAGAATTTACTTATTGACGTGGTGGGGCTGATGTCGGGCACTTCGCTCGACGGCCTGGACCTTTGCTGTGTGCATTTCGATTACGACGGCAAGTGGCGCTATCAGATCGTGAAGGCGGAGAGCGTGGATTATCCCGCGGAGCTCCGCGAAAAGCTGGCAACGGCCCAGTCGATGTCGGCGCTCGACTATGCGCGGCTGCACTCCGATTACGGGCTCTACCTCGGGGAGCAGGTGCGCGATTTCATTGCGCGCAACGGCCTGCACGTCGACCTGATCGCGTCGCACGGGCAGACGATCTTCCATCAGCCCGGGGTCCGTTTCACGGCGCAGATCGGCTCGGGGGCCGGCATTGCGGCCACCACGGGCATCGACACGGTCTGCGATTTCCGGACGACCGACGTGGCGTTGGGCGGGCAGGGGGCGCCGCTGGTTCCGATCGGCGATGCGGTGCTCTTCGGCGACTACGACTATTGTCTGAACCTCGGAGGGTTCTCCAACATCTCGTATAAAGAAGATGCAAATCGTGACTTTGCGGGTGGGCCTGGTGAAGCGACCGGTGTTCCTTTTTGTCGAGTGCTCGCAGACAAAAAGGGTTCCGGTTGCGCGCAAGCCTTCCCGGCCCGTGAAAAACGTCTGGCATATGATATTTCGCCGGTCAACTACGTGTTGAATCACTACGCGGGAAAGTTGGGACTAGCCTACGATAAAGACGGACAACTGGCCCGGCGCGGCAAGGTCTGCCCGGAACTGTTCGTGGCGCTCAACGCCCTGCCGTTCTATACACAGGCCGGCCCCAAGTCGCTGGGCCGCGAATGGGTGGAGGCCGAGGTCTTTCCACTCATCGACGCCTACGGCCTCCCCGTGGAAGACGTGCTCGCCACCTTCGTGGAACACGTAGCCGACCAGATCGCCGCCCACGTCAGGGGCGGCAGGGTGCTGACCACAGGCGGCGGCGCCCGTAACACCTATCTCATCGAGCGCATGCAGGCCCGTGCCCCGCAGGCGGAATACGTGGTGCCCGACCCCCTGACCATCGACTTCAAGGAAGCGCTGATCTTCGCCCTGCTGGGCGCGCTCTACGTGGCCGGCCGTCCGAACTGCCTGGCCTCGGTGACGGGCGCGGCCCGCGACAATATCGGAGGTTGTCTATATAAAGGTAAACAAATATAATGAAACGATTTTTGATCCTTGCGTGCGCGCTGCTGGCTTTGGCATCGTGTACGAAAAAAGAGGCCGATCCGGTGGCCGATGCCATCGTGGCCGAAATGATGAAGGACGTCGACCAGCCCTACAGCCTGCAGATTACGGAGCTCAAGCTGCTCGATTCCACCACCTTCGCGACCGAATTCCAGCGCCGCATCGGCATCTATGAGATCCGGCTCGACCAGAATGCAGCACGGCTGGAGAAGTATATGAAGGAAGGCAAGCGCAAGAACGCCCAGCTGATGTTCGAATCCCTGCAGAAGGACACGAAGATCTACAACGAACTCATCGGGATGAAGGAGATGATGGGCGACGATACCCTCCGGATCGCTTACTATGACTATTCCTTCAAATACGGCGGAAAGGTAGGGGACGCGAAGATTGCCCCCAAGCCGGCCTTCGCCACGGTGACGCCCGATCTCCGGGTGCTGACCTGCGTGTCGGATCCCGCCGACCTGCACAAGGCCACCGGCCTGGTCATCCCGGGCTACAAAGAGCTGCTCGACAGCTTCAAGGATACGGAAGAAGAAACAGAATAATGATTCCTGCCATGAAAAGACTGTTTGTGCTGTTGGCCGCCTGCGCGCTGCTGCTGGCGGGCTGCAAGGACGGAAACAAGGGCGCTGAGGCCCCGAACGCCGGCCAGGAACCGGCCACGAAGGCCGAAGCTGCCCAGAACGATTTTACCTTTGATGAACTCTTCCGGATTTTCTCCTGCTTCGGCGAGAACGTCATGAGCGACAAGTTCGCGGCCCAGAGCGTCAAGGACGGCATCAAGGGCGACCTGTCCGACATGTACGAGGGCGCCGTTGAGTTTACCGGCGATTGCAACGTCCTGTCCTACAGCTTCTACAACGACGGTTGCTCCGACGATTTCCTGATGGCCTGCTATCGCTGCAAAGCGGACGACCATGTGCTGGCGATGCTGATGGAGACCGGCGGATGCGACGTGACTTCCGTCAAATATCTCCGGGCCTACGAATACGATCCCGGGCAGGGGAGCGCCCATGAAATCGCGCTTCCGTTCGAACCCAAGCCCGAACGGGATGACTTCGAGGACATGATCCGCCTGGCCGGCGCCGACGTGCCGGCGTTGCGCGACGCGATGCGGCGGGGCAGCTACCGCTATGAATTCCGCACCGACGGCGTGACCGTCCGGCTCAACGATCCGGCGGACTTCAACGAGCAGGCATACCACGGCGACCTGGTGGTGGACTATCTGTGGAACGGCAGCGTCTTTGTCCGCAACCAGGACTACCGCTATGCCTGCATCCATGCGAACGGTTTCGCCAATATCCTGCTGGGTCAGCCGGCGCCAAATTTCTATTTCGATTATGATCCCAAGGGTTACGGTGTCAATTATTCGCAGGGTGGCGACCTGTGGCTGATCAATGATGCGGAGGAACTCGGCCTGGAGGTGCAGATGGATGGGGGAAAGGTCTATTCCATCGAGTGCCGTTTCCCGGGATACTGCGTGGCCCGCTATGCCTATGAGGTACAGCCCGGCAAGGTGCAGCCCTATGTGGGCGCCCGCATCAACGACTGCCTGACTTTCGGCACGGAAGCACCGCAGGTCTGGATGCTGATGGACGGCACCGTGCAGATCGAAGACGAGATGTGGAACAGCAAGATCGCTTTCCGCACATCCAAAGAGTCCCTGGAAAATCCTGTCGAGCCGTCCTTCAACGACCGCATTCGCCTGGAGCATCCGGCTTTCAAGCCCGAGGCACGGATTGAATCCATCTTGATCTGGCAGGAGTGAAAATCGCGCTGGAGGGTCACTTCGGATACCGCCGGCTTATCGGCTCGGCGCTTCCGGGCATCGCGATGGTGCTCGTCGTGAGCGTCTACAGCGTGGTGGACGGGCTTTTCGTGTCGAATTTTGTGGGCACGACAGCCTTTGCCGCGCTCAACGTCATCTGGCCGGCGATCATGCTGATCGGCGCCCTCGGCATGATGGTCGGCACGGGTGGATCGGCCCTGGTCGCCAAGACAATGGGCGAGGGCGACCGTGACCGGGCCCACCGGATGTTCACGATGCTGGTGCAGTTTACCGTCCTCCTGGCGGTGATCTTCATGGTGCCGCTCTTCCTGCTGATGGAACCGCTTGCCCGTCTGCTGGGCGCGGAGGGCGAGATGGTGGGCCTGTGCGTGACCTACGGTCGCATCTGCGCCGTCGGCTTGCCGGCCTTCATGCTGCAGATGGCCTTCCAGTCGTTCTACATGACGGCCGAACGGCCGCAGCTCGGCACGGTGATGTCGATCGTGTGTGCGGCCATCAACATGGCGCTCGACGCGCTGTTCATCGTGGTGTTCCACTGGGGACTGGCCGGTGCGGCGATCGCCTCGATGCTGGCGTACTGCGTGGGCGGGTTCTTTCCGGTCTGGTATTTCGCCAGCCGCCGGAACCAGAGTTCACTCAAGCTGGTCTAT
>Ga0265298_10003947_pt1 | contig 19209 bp, 13 predicted proteins | sample AusTroGonzalo_MG_3_FD_193486 | JGI IMG/M metagenome (GOLD analysis project Ga0265298, IMG submission 193486) | Bovine rumen microbial communities from tropical cattle in Woodstock, Queensland, Australia - Gonzalo_01 | ecosystem: Host-associated > Mammals > Digestive system > Stomach > Rumen ... | reverse complement strand
GTCTGCTCCATAAGTTCAGTGCGGAGACGATAGAGGAACTGATAGCGATGCGGGACGAGCTGGCGCAGCAAGTGAACCGGCTGGACAGTTTTGATTTCGATATCGAGCAAGCACAGAAAACAGCGGATGCGCACAAAGCTGCGTTGACTCAAGCTGCCAAGGCACTGACCCAAAGCCGTAAAGCCGTAGTGAAGACTATCTGCGAGCGATTGACCGAGGGCCTTAAACGGCTGGGCGTAGCACACGCCAATATCGCGATAGAGGTCTCCCCCACTCCGGATTTCACCCTCAAGGGCTGTGACGAGGTTCAGATGCTCTTCGCCGCCAACCTCAACCAGAGTCTGCGTAACGTGAGCGAAGTGGCTTCCGGCGGTGAGATCAGCCGATTGATGCTTTGCGTCAAAGCGCTTATCGCCAGCACGAAAGGTCTGCCGACCATCATCTTTGATGAGATTGACACCGGTGTCAGCGGCGATATAGCGACCCAGATGGCGTCTATCATGCGTGAGATGTCGGCCACGCGACAGATCATTGCTATCACCCATCTGCCGCAAATAGCCGCACTGGGACAAACGCATTACAAGGTATACAAAGCCGACACCGACAAACGCACCGAAACGCATATACGCCGTCTGACGGACGAAGAACGCATCACAGAGATCGCCTGCATGCTGAGCGGAAGCAATCCCTCACAGGAAGCGATAGCCAATGCCAAACAATTGCTAACATTGTAAATGAACCAACCGTACATGAGTTTATGCTGCCTTTAGCCGAGCGAATGCGTCCGAAGACACTGGACGAATACATAGGCCAGAAACACCTGGTGGGACAAGGAGCTATCCTTCGTCAGATGATTGAGAGTGGCAATATCACCAGTTTCATTCTATGGGGTCCTCCGGGTGTAGGCAAGACGACGCTGGCGCGTATCATAGCGCACCGGCTGCAACGCCCGTTCTATACACTCAGTGCAGTTACGAGCGGCGTGAAGGAGGTACGGGACGTGATTGACAAAGCGCAACGCAACGCGTCGCTGAACAGCGGTCTGTTCGCTCCGGCAGACGGACGCAGCCCCATCCTCTTCATTGACGAGATACACCGGTTCAGCAAGAGTCAGCAGGACAGCCTGTTAGGCGCAGTGGAAGACGGCACGATCACGCTCATCGGCGCAACGACGGAGAACCCGAGTTTTGAAGTGATCACTCCGCTTCTGAGCCGATGCCAGGTATACGTGCTCAAGTCTTTGGAGAAAGAGGATCTGCTGGAATTGCTGCGCAGGACGCTGACGCAAGACGAGTACATCCGTTCATTAGGATTGCAGGTCAAGGAGAACGAAGCTATCCTCCGCTACAGCGGCGGCGATGCCCGCAAACTGCTCAACATCATTGAACTGGTCAGCAACAGCGGCGTCAAAACGATTGACAACGAGACGGTCACAAAACAGCTACAGCAAAATCCCGTCTCCTACGACAAGGACGGCGAGATGCACTATGACATCATCTCCGCGTTCATCAAATCCATTCGCGGCAGCGATCCGCAAGCGGCTATTTACTGGCTGGCACGTATGATTGAAGGCGGTGAAGACCCGAAGTTCATTGCCCGGCGGTTGGTTATCTCGGCGAGCGAAGACATCGGTCTGGCCAATCCCAACGCGATGCTACTGGCAAACACCTGTTTTGAGGTGGTGAACAAGATAGGCTGGCCGGAAGGACGTATCCCTCTTGCGGAAACGACCATCTATCTGGCAACCTGCAAGAAGGACAACTCCGCGTATCTGGCGATAGATGACGCGCTGGCCAAAGTGCGTGAGACGGGCAACCTGCCGGTGCCGTTGCATCTACGCAACGCTCCAACGAGCCTGATGAAAGACCTGGGTTACTCGGACGGATACAAGTACCCGCATGACTACCCGGGACACTGGGTGGAACAACAATACCTGCCGGATGAGTTGAAATCCACTGTCTTTTGGCGAAAGGACAGTTGACAATCGACATTTGATATTTTGGCAGGGTTATATATACATATACCGTTTTGCAAGAAGCGATGCCTTTATTGCGATTTCTACTCCACCACGCTGTTGCAGCGGCGGGAGGAATACGTGGAGGCCGTGCTGAAGGAAATCATGGCACGCAAAGCGGGAGCCTGCGAACCCATCCGCACGATTTATATCGGAGGAGGCACGCCCAGCCTGATTGACAGCATAGACATATTCCGTATCTTGCGCACTATCGGCACGGATGATGCCACGGAGATTACGATGGAGGTCAATCCGGGAGACGTGGATGAGAAGTACCTGCGCGAACTGCGTCAATGCGGAGTGAACCGGCTTTCCATCGGAGTGCAGTCTTTCAAGGACGAACTACTCCAAGTGCTTGGACGCCGGCACAACGGGATACAAGCCATCAATGCCGTACATATGGCACAAGAGGCAGGGTTTGACAATATATCCATAGACCTCATGTACGCATTGCCGACGCAAAAGAAAAGGCTGTGGCTATCCGATATCGAACTGGCCCTGAGGCTGAACGTGCAACATATATCGTCGTACGGACTGATGTACGAAGAGGGAACCGCCCTTACCGGCTTGCGCGACAAGGGAGAGATAGAAGCCATAGACGAAGAGACAGAGAACGAGATGTACGACTATCTATGCAAACGGCTGAAGAAAGCAGGGTTTGTTCATTATGAGGTCAGTAATTTCGCCTTGCCGGGATACGAAGCACGACACAACAGCAGTTACTGGGACGGTACACCGTATATAGGCATAGGCGCAGGCGCGCATAGTTATATCGGTACGACGCGGAGTTGGAATCCCGATGATCTGGACCGCTATATACGGGGCATTGAAGCCGGTACGCTGGTCCGTGAAAGCGAGACGCTGAGCGAAAAGGATCTGTACAACGAACGGATTATGCTGGGTTTGCGTACCCGTACCGGCGTTCCGCAAAGCCTGGTGAAGCAGGACATATCGGCATATGTTGCGTCCAAGGCATTGACCATTAGTCCGGAAGGAAACATCGTAGCCACCCAAAAAGGACTACATATACTCAATAGAATAATAGAAGATTTGATGATATGAACAAGAAACAGTGGTATAAACCGTTTTTGATTTGGTTTTGGAGCCTCTTTATCGGAGGTATTGTGTTGGTATGGCTTGTCATGTGGTTGATTACCAAAGGAGCCTTAGGTTATCTGCCTCCGTTGGAGGAGTTGCAAAATCCGAAGAACCGCTTTGCCAGTGAGATCATATCTTCTGATATGCAATCATTGGGCCGTTACTACCGTTACGAGAACCGTGTGGGTGTGCAGTACTCTGACCTCTCGCCCAACCTCATCAACGCACTGGTGGCGACAGAGGACGCACGCTTCTACAGCCACACGGGCGTGGATATCAAGTCCATGTTCCGCGCGATCCTCAAGCTCGGTCGTGCCGGTGGCGGCAGTACGCTGACGCAACAGCTCGCCAAGCAGTTATGGTCTCCCCGTGCGAATAATATCTTCGAGCGCGCCATGCAGAAACCGATTGAATGGGTGATTGCCACGAAACTCGAGCGGCTCTATTCGAAAGAAGAAATACTTCTGATGTACCTCAACCAGTTCGATTTTCTCTATAACGCCGTAGGTATCCAGTCCGCATCACAGGTCTATTTCTCCACCACTCCGTTGGAACTGAAGACGGAAGAGGCTGCTATGTTAGTGGGAATGTGCAAGAACCCTTCCCTATACAATCCCGTCCGTCATCCGCAGCGCGCCACCAACCGTCGTAACACGGTGCTCAGCCAGATGACCAAATACGGGTATCTGGACGCAGCCGCCAGGGACTCTCTTTCGGCGCTTCCGCTGCAACTCCATTACCACTCCGTGGATCACAAGCAAGGCATTGCGCCATATTTCCGGGAGTACCTGCGCGGTGTGCTGACTGCCAAGGAACCGCGTGAAAGCGATTACTCCGAGTGGAACAAGCTCCAATACAAGATCGACCGCTGGCAGTGGGATAACAATCCTTTGTTCGGTTTCTGCGAGAAGAACAAGAAACCGGACGGCAGCAAATACGATATTTATCAGGACGGTCTGAAGATCTACACCACTATCGATTCGCGCATGCAACGCTATGCGGAAGAGGCGGTGAACGAACACATGAGCGACCTGCAGAAGGAGTTTGACAAGGAGCTCAAGCGCAAACGGTACGCACCGTTCTCCGAGCCCTCCAAGAAACAACAGGACAACGGCGCGGTGTTTAACATGAAATCGACCATGGAGCGCGCCATGAAGCAGACGGACCGCTACCGTGCGATGCGCAAAGCCGGCATCAGCAATGACTCCATCTTCCGTTCGTTCCAGACGCCAAGAGAAATGCGGATGTTCACCTACAAAGGCCTTGTGGACACCATGCTCTCACCGTATGACTCCATCCGCTGGCAGAAGAGTTACCTCCGTTGCGGTTTCCTGTCCATGGATCCGCATACAGGACATGTGAAAGCCTACGTAGGCGGCCCCAACTTCGCCCAGTTCCAATACGATATGTGTACCAAAGGCCGTCGTCAGATCGGTTCGACCGTCAAGCCTTACCTCTTCACGCTGGCGATGGATGAAGGCTTGTGGCCGTGCGACACCATGGTCTATGACTCGGTGACCTTCCTTCTGCCTGACGGCAAGACATGGACTCCTGATGATACGCACGCCGAGCATCAATACGAGGTACATGACTTCAAATGGGGTCTGCAGATCTCGTCCAACTGGATGTCCGCCTATATCATGTCCCTCTTCACGCCGGAACAGCTGGTCAAGCTGATGCGTTCCTTCGGTATCCAAGGCCAATTGGATCCTGTGGTATCGCTCTGTCTGGGTTCATGCGAGTTGAGCGTGGAAGAGATGGTGGACGCCTACACGACCTTTGCCAACAAGGGTATCCGTACCGAACCGCTGTATGTGACGCATATAGAGGACAACAACGGCAACATGATTGCCACGTTCACGCCCAAGACCCATGAGATCATCAGCGAGACCACCGCGTATAAGATGACCTATATGCTGCAAGCCGTTTTAGGCAAAGACTCTATAACCAACACCTATGGAACCGGTATCCGTATGCGATTCAAGTACGGCATCAAAGCGCCGATGGGCGGCAAGACCGGAACATCGAACGAGAACTCAGACGGTTGGTTCATGTGCTTTACGCCGAGCCTGGTCAGCGGCGCATGGGTCGGCGGAGAAGACTATCAGATCCATTTCGACAACATGAAGTTCGGTCAGGGAGCCGCATCCGCCCTGCCTATATGCGCACTGTACATGCAGAAAGTGCTGGCGGATGAGGAATTGGGTTACGACCCTGAAGAACCGTTCGATATACCCGCATGGTTTGATCCTCAATCGGGATGCAAGTGAGGGGAAAGATGAAAGTTCTTTATAAGTATATAGTAGTTTGTATTTTGTGCGCTGGTTTCGGTATTCCTGTCAGTGCGCAGTTAAACACCGACCGCATTACGGCGATCGGTCGCAACGCTTTGTACTTTGAGGACTATGTGCTATCCATTCAATATTTCAACCAGGTCATCCGTCTCAAGCCGTACTTGAGCGAACCCTATTTCTACCGTGCCATCGCCAAAATACAGTTGGAGGACTATCAGGGCGCATTGCGTGACTGCAATGCAGCGATTGAGCGCAATCCATTTGCCCCCGGGTGCTATTACACACGCGGATACATCTACCTACAGCTGAACCAACTCGACAAAGCGGAAGAGGACTACACGCAGGCACTCCATTTCTCGCCGGAGAACCGGACCTATATGTTACTGCGTGCGGACACGCGTGCGCAACGGCAGGCATACGACTCCGCCCTGGAGGATATAGAGCAATTGTTACGGCGTGAACCGCAATCCTCCACTGTATGGAGCGAGAAAGGACGTATCTGTATTCTCAAGAAAGACACCCTTGCCGCACTGGAAGCTTTTGAACAAGCCTCCCTATACGACAAAACGAACCCGTCCGTATGGTCCGCGTTAGGTGTCACCAATCTCATGCTCAATCGTGAGGATGAAGCCTACGCCCAACTGACACAAGCGATCAACTTAGGTTCCAAATGGGCAGGCGACTATATCAACCGCGGTATCATTCATTATCACCGGCATAACTACCGCGGTGCGTTATCCGACTATGACCAGGCCGTTCAACTGGCGCCGCGTGATGCCGACTCGTACTACAACCGCGGTGTCATGCGGCTGGAGGTAGGCGATTATAACCGTGCTCTGGAGGATATGAACATCGCCATCGACCTGGCCCCCGAGCGCACAGAGATGCGTTACCAGCGCGCATTGGTGGAGATGAAACTCAAACAATGGAAAGCAGTGGTGAGCGATATGGATGAGCTGATTGCCCGATACCCGTATTTCCTGCCCAGTTATTATCTGGCAGCACAAGCCCTGAGCCATGAAGGCAAAACGAAATCCGCCTACCAGTACCGCCAGAAAGCGTACGACTTAGAGCAGCGGAAAGAGGAAATACAGGCGCAGATGGCGGCCCACCCCAATACGGATGTCCGGATAGCGGACGCTCATCCGCAGGAGAAAGACCGCAGGAAAGAGTTCTCTTCCGCCACGGCACAGAACCATGCGGAGCTACCGGAAGAAGAACAGAAATACGACTCCAACACACGTGGTACGGTGCAGAAACGCAAGCAGGACGTAGTGAACGAACCGCAAGTGGTGCTCAGTTACTATACGCAGGACCTGAGTTTGCGGCGCACCAATTATTACCATCCCTTAGTGGACCAGATCAACAAGATGGATATACTTCCGGCAGCCTTGCGCTTCACGGCACAAGAACCCGCGCTGACGGCGGAGATGGTGGATTTCCATTTCTCGGAGATCACCCGCTTATCCAAGTATATCGACGAGAACCCGACGGCTGAACTGTTCCTGGCACGCGCCATAGAGTTCGCCATAGTGCAGGACTACACCAGCGCCATTGACGACTGCACCAAGGCGCTTCTGCTCTCCCCTTCCGATTCGCCGCTCATCACCGTGCTGACTTTCTGTCGTGCCAACTGGCGCTACCGGCTGCTTGAATACCAACGTGTGACAGGCGAGAAAGAGGAGACCACCCAAATGGATTACGACATCATGCTCCGCGATTACGACCAGGTCATCCTCCGGCAGCCGGATTTCGCCTTCGCCCTGTACAACAAAGCCAATATCCTCTGCGCGCAACGCGAATACAAGGATGCGATTGCGTACTACACCCAAGCCATTGAGGTGGACGCAGACTTCGCGGAGGCCTATTTCAACCGCGGACTGACCTATGTCTATATAGGTGAGAACGAGAAGGGATTGAACGATCTGAGCAAAGCCGGCGAACTGGGCATCTATCAGGCGTATAACATGATTACGAGATTCAAGTAAAGAGACAAAAGACAAAAGACAAAAGACGAAAGACGAAAGACAAAAGACGAAAGACAAAAGACGAAATACAAAAGACGAAAGACTGAAATGAACCGACTGATAGTAACGATAGGACTGCTCTTTGCACTTTTCGGTGCACATTTTTCTGTGTGCCAGGCGCAGCTACTCTATGAGATCAGCGGCAACGGAGCACGGCATAAATCGTATCTGCTGGCCACGAACAGGCTGGTGGAGATGCAGTTTATAGATACCATCCCCAACGCCTTCGCATGCTTCGCCAAGTGCGACAAAGTGATTACTGAATTTGCCATGCAGGACTATGAAGCGATGGCGGCACTGCGTCAGGCGGCTATCCTTCCAGATAGTATAAAACTGCATAATTTCTACAGCGAAAATGAGTATGAATACATAGACAACGCCCTTCGCATCAATCTGGACATGGGCTTGGACAAATTATGCCGTATGAAACCATCCTATCTCACGGAGCTGTTCCGCACCGAATTGATGAAACAATGGTTGCAGTACGATGAGCAGAATTCGATGGAGTCGTTCTTCGAAAACGTAGCGGCGGAGAGAAATATGCCGGTCATCGGATTGGACAATATCGGAGAAACGATGTACATGCTTTTTGACCGTGAACCCTTCCATTGGCAGTGCAAGGAATTGCTCAAAGTGATCGAATACCCCGAGAACGAAGTGAAACAGGAGCGGATTCTCAAAGCCATGTTCAAGGACGGACGGTTGACGGACATGGCGTATCAGGTGGAGGGACCGAACAACAACTCCTCCCTATCCTTCTCGGACTACAAAGTGTACTGCCAGCGCAATGAACAATGGGCGAAACGACTCAAACCCTGGCTGAGCCAAGGAGGGTGCTTCATCACACTCAATGCCATCTACCTCGGCGGAGAGGAAGGGCTGATAGAGCAGTTACGCAAAGCCGGGTACCGCGTGAGACCAGTCAACCGGCACCGGAGAGGATAAAATGGAAAATGAAAAACAGATAATTGATAATGAAAAAGGTATTTAGTGTATTGGTAGCCCTGCTGGTGGCTACGACGATGAGTGTTAACGCTGCGGAACGCGGCAAGTTTATTCACGTGGACAGCTCTGTGAACAAGAACGTAAAGCCCCAGTTGGCTTTCTGTCAGGACCACGTGGACGGTCAGGACATCACTACCCTGCTCGTGCAGACCGTCAACACGGATGCGTACTACGAGTTCACGGATGCATCGCGTGTACTGATCCGTTTTGCAGACGGTCAGATGGTCCGTCTCAACCGGGTAGCCGGTTCTGCCGTAGAGAAGAAAAAGAACTCGGAGAAGAAAGGCACATCAACCTTCACTTTCTATCGGACGACCACGTCATATGAAGTGAGTCCCGAGGTGATTGAGCAACTCGAAGCCGGCAACGCCATCATCAAAGTCCGCATCGTATTCAAGGAGAACGACTCCAAGGACTACGACATTGTTGAGAGCTACCAGCCGAAGATGTCAGCCGACCTGCTCAAGTCCTATCAGGAAGCGGCAAGCAAGAACAAGAAAGCACACAGCGACGCGAGTGATGACGACTTTTAAGACAAGCAATAATCGTCAGCAAAGCGAAACAAGAACATAAACGTGAACAGAAAAAAGATCATAATTGCTTTTGTACTGGGTACATTGTCCCTTTGCTCCTATGGCCAAATGAGCATGCAGGAGTTAGGTGACTCACTGACCGCCTATACCGAGTTCTCTCCGTTATGGGCACCGTCCGTGCGGGTGAAAAACCTGCGCGTTAACGGCAACAAAGTGACGGTGCGCACCAACCTCACCCTCAAGGATGTACGATGGACACCGGCCAAGATCACCGACATCAAACGCAAGGTGAGCCGTTGGACCTTGGGTCACGAGAAAGGCAAAGTGACCATCCTCGCCGGCAAAACGGATATAGAGACTCTCGTTACTAACTGCGCGAAAGGTATCCTTCGGGACGGCAAAGCCAAGGACCTGACCGAACGTAATATAGCCCTCTACCCCAGCCACGGATTGTATTACAACAGAGACCGCGATGAATGGATCTGGCAGCGTGCCACCCTTTGGACCACAGTCGAAGACCTGTACAGTCAGGAGTACGTGCGGCTCATCCGTCAGATGTTAGAGAACGCCGGCGCCACTATCTATATGCCGCGTGCGGGACTGGAGCAGCAACAGCCGGGCGTTTCCGGTATGCCCCAATGGACGGAAGGAGCACGCTACTGGCTCATCAGCCAGAATGCCGATTCGACGCTTTGGAACCTCTACGAAGGGGATGAGTACAAGGACGACATGAAATGCCGAGCTATGTGGATCAACGCCCAAAGCACCCCCATCGACCTCTGCATAGCGCTTCACACGGACGGCCTGGACAGCGAGAACGACAGCACGATCGTCGGAACGCTGGTCATCTATACCGCCCGGGACGATGACGGACACACAACACTGCGAGACGGCAGAGACCGTGAGACGGTCAACCGCAACCTGGCGGACTGGATTCAAACACAGGTGACCACCGACCTGCAGACGCTGGCACCCGAGTGGACCCGACGACAACTCAAAGAGGCCAATTACTGCGAGAGCCGCGTTCCCGTGGTGCCGAGCATCATCCTTGAACTGCTGAGCCATAAGAACATGGCGGATATGAAATACGGTCTTGATCCCAAGTTCCGCTTTGCCGCAGCGCGTGCCGTGTACAAAGGCATTCTGAAATACCTGAACGGCAAAGCGGCAGTGGTGCAACCGATGCCGGTGCAGGAACTCGGTATCAACGCCGACGGTATGCTGCAGTGGACGGCCCCTGTGGACAGTCTGGAAGCAACCGCCAAACCATCCTACTACATGGTCTATGTCCAGGCGGATGACGGAGAATGGGATGTGCAACAGGTGGAGAAAGCCACACATCTGCAAATGGAACTCAAGCGAGGCGTTAAGTATAACTACTACGTGGTGGCCGGCAACGAAGGCGGTCTGAGTTTTCCCAGTCCCATCATCAGTGCCTACCTCCATGACCAAACGGAGAATGACCAAACGGTTCTTATCGTGGACGGTTTTGATGATGCGTACGGCCCCGAGTGGTTCGCGGACAGTACCTATGCAGGTATAGTGCCGGGTAGTTATGCCTGCGAGGACTATATGTCATGCGCCTATATCGGCCAGCAGTGGGACTACCGCCGCTCCAGCCTGTGGACGAATGATGATAACTGCGGTTGGGGCTCCTGCTACCGCGACCACGCCGGTCAACTGACGGTAGGCAACACGCATGACTGGTGTGCACAGCACGGCCACGTGCTGCGCAGAATGCGGATCAGTTACGTCTCCTGCACGGCAGGACTGCTCAGCCGTTACCCGATGGCCGTTGACCGGTATCCGCTGATTGATTACATATGCGGCAGGAACAGAACGCCGCTGACCGCCAACAACCAACAGCTGATAGCCGAGTACATCAACGCCGGCGGCAGACTACTGCTCAGTACGGACCATTTCAGCACTATTGACAAAGAATGGGCGAAACGCTGGCTGCATGCCTCCTATTATGCAGCGCAGTCCACGCGCAGCGGACGCATCAAGAGTCCGCGTCACCGCCTGTACCAACTGGTGATGGAGCCCAACGAAGAGCAACTATTCACCTGTACGCCGGAAGGCCTGAAAGCGGAAGGGGAAGAAGCGGTCAAAATGGCTACCTACGAAGATATGCGTTGTACCGCCGCGGTGGGATACAAAAAAGACCAATCGGCCAATGACCAAGTGGTAAATGGAGTGACTTTGGTATATGGTTTTCCCTTGGAAGCCGTGATGGACTTCGACAAGATCTACCGCCACTCTATAGAATGGTTGTTGAAAGCGCCTGCTCCAGATATGCGCGAAGCGCGTGAATAGAGTCGAATACGGAGGACAGCTCCCGCAGGTTGACCACGCGCTGACGAACAGACGCCACGCCGTGCTTGCTCAGTTTGTCCGCAGAAGGCGTAATGGCCTTGGTCAGCGCATCGATATTGACATCATACAGCAACGTACCATGTACGATAGTTCCGGTTGGGCACGTATAACATGCCCAGCCGGATATTTTTTTTCCGTCTATGAGAATATCGTTATGGGAAGTGGTCACCGCTTCAAAACCTTTGGCATGCAGCGCAGCGGCCACACGTTCCAGGAAACGGGCAAAGACCTGTTCGCTATGCGTATCCGGCGTGACGAAGGAGATCATCAGGTTACCCTCATCGGCATAGACGCATCCCCCCCCACTCTTACGTTGCACAACCGCGATGCCATGCTCGCGACAATAGGCCTCGTTCACTTCCGCTTCGGCGCTTTGATGGCGGCCGTAGATCACCGTCGGCGACACGATCCACGTGAAGAGCGTCGGTTCGGCAACCGTCTTCACCATCTCCGCCTCCAAAGACAGATAGTCAATGAGCGGGAGACCTTCGGGATAATGGACAAGGGACATGTCTTTTGTCTTTCAGCGGGGCGGTCTTATCGTCCATTTACATGACCGGTTCGGTCAGTTCGACGCCCCGGCAGAAACGACGCTTGATATCACGGTCGTCGCCAAGGTAGATATACCGCTCCAGGCGTTGCTCCAGCGTGTAATGGTCATAATTGAGATAGGTGTCATCAATAAGCAGGGCATCGAACTCATATCCGGGTTCGAACGAGCCCACCTTGCCGAAGAACGAACCGCCGCCTTTGGTAGCCAGATAGAACACCTCGCTCAGGCTGAGGAACGTCATCTCGCCGCGAGTCTGGGCGTAGTTGAGTTTGCTGACCTGAATGGCGTACTGCATCACGCGGAGCATCGACATATGATGACCGGCAGAGACATCCGTTCCCAGCGCAACGTTGATGCCTGCGTTGAGGAACTTACGGATGGGTGCCATGCCGGATGAGAGGTTGCTGTTCGACATCGGACAGTGAACCACATAGACGCCGTTCGTGCGCATCAACTCCATCTCTTCGCCGTCGGTGTAACAGCAGTGCGCCATGAGCGTCGGCGTCTGGCCGAACAGGCCGTACTTATTATAGGCATCGCCGTAACAGGTGGAATCCGGCTCCAGCTCTTTCACCCAGTCAATCTCCGAGCGGTTCTCACTCAAATGGGACTGCACCGGCAGACCGGTCTCCGAGGCATATTCGCCTAACGCGCCAAGCATCTTATCCGAGCATGACGGCACAAAACGCGGCGTGATGATAGGTTGCACGCGACCGTCACCGTGTTCATCCAGATGTGCCTTGAGCATACGCATACCGTCAATCAGTCCGGCGGTTGTGTTCTGCAGCGTATCCGGGCTGTTACGGTTCATGCCCACCAATCCGACATACGCCCCCATGCCCGCCTGGATGAACAGGTCCGCAAGAATACGTGTCGCCTCCGGGTGTATCGTGGCGAACACGGCACTGCGCATCGTACCCTGCATCCATAGTTCATGCACGAAACGGCGGTACATCCGACGGGCATAATCCGGATCCGAGTACTTGGTCTCTTCCGGGAAAGTATAGGTATTGAGCCACGGCAGCAGCTCCAGGTCCAAGGCCAAGCCCATATTACGGTACTGCGGCGCATGTACATGCAAGTCATTGAACGCGGGGATAAGGATCTTGTCTCCGAAATCCATCACCTGGCGGCGCCAGTCCATGTTCTCCGGCAGCTCCTTATAGATACCATCCACCAGACCGTTGGACTTCACGACGATATATCCGTGTTCGATGATCTCCAGTCGGCCGGGATCGGGCGTATAGATGATATTAGCTCGGTATATTTTCATGTTTCTTCTTGTTAAAGAAAAGTAAACAAACGAGGTAGTTGATACATCCGCCGATGAAGATAACCACAAAACTGATGTAGTCGTCCCGCCAGGTGGGTAACAATGTCAACATCAGCGGCAGGAGGCCCAACTGAATAGCCAGATTGATGGCACGCGCCAGGAGAAAACCGCCGGCGTTCTTGAAATCCGGTTTAGTACCGAACGTGTACCAGTTGGTGAACAGGTAGTTCGGGATCATCTCCAGCACATAACCTATACCGAAGGCGATATAATAGAGCCCTGTTCCTTTCTCCGGATAGTCCATGAAGAACAGCGCCGCCATGAAGCACCATGTCTGAACGAACATACCCGTAGTACCGATCACGGTAAAGCGAACGGCACTCTGGAGTTTCTTGGGTAAGTAGGAGGAGGGTAATTTCATTGACGATTTTACGATTTACGATTTAACGATTTATTTTTCGATTGTGTCTTATTGAACGATTTAACGCGGACAATGACTCAATTAGTAACAATAGGTCAATCAATCGTCCATTCGTCAATCGTCCATTCGTCAATTGAGCGCAGCGAGCAGTTCTTCCATTGCGGCTTGGAGTCCGTTGACGTCACGTCCTCCGGCGGTAGCGAACCAGGGTTGGCCGCCTCCACCGCCCTGAATATGTTTGGCAGCGGACTTGATCATTGCTCCGGCGTTCTTGCCTTCGTCCACGAGCGGCTGGCTGAGGAAGACGGCTATCGTCGGTTTGCCGTCGCAGTGGGTAGCCGCCACCACAGCGAACTTGACATCCGTGAACTTCCCGCGCAGCAGCGGCATGACGCCACGTATCATCTCCGGGTTCTGCTCGCCTTCCAGACGTACGAGACGCAAGTCTCCGCATTCTTCCGCCGCAGCGATGATGGCATCGCGGTAGTGCTCGATCTTCTCCGCCATGTACTGCTCAATCTGCTTCTTGAGACCGGCGTTCTCCTCGATGAACTTGTTAATCGCGACGGTCAGATCGGGTGCGTTATTGAAGAGCGCTTTGAGCCCGTTGAGCGTATCTTGCGCCATGAAATACAATTCGTCCGCTTTGGCGGCGGTTACCGCCTCTATACGACGCACACCGGCAGCCACGGAGGTCTCCATTACGATGCGTACCGAACCGATGCGACCGGTACTGGACACATGGCAACCGCCGCAGAGTTCTACCGAGTCACCGAACTTGATCACACGTACGTCGTCGCCGTATTTCTCGCCGAAGAGCGCCATGGCCCCCATCGCCTTGGCTTCGGCAATCGGCGTGTGACGGCTCTCTTCCAGGTGATAATCCTGACGGATGAGACGGTTCGCCAACTGTTCCACCTTACGTAGTTCTTCCGGCGTCACTTTCTGGAAATGGCTGAAGTCAAAACGCAGGCTGTCGGCCGTAACGAGCGAACCCTTCTGTTCCACGTGCTTTCCGAGCACCTCGCGCAAGGCGTAATGGATGATATGGGTGGCGGAGTGGTTGCACATGATCGCCTGACGACGCTCGGCATCGACTTGAGCTATCAGCTTTGAGCCTTCAGCCGTCAGCTCTTGCGGTAACTCAGTCATAATATGTACCGGCAAACCATTCTCCCGCTTGGTATCTATAATTTTCCATTTCCCATTTTCCATTTTCAATTCGCCGGTGTCTCCTACCTCACCACCCATCTCGGCGTAGAAAGGTGTCTTGGAGAGCACCACTTGGTAGAACGATTTGCCTTTCTGGCTCACCTGGCGGTAACGGAGGATCTGCGTCTCGCAACTCAGCTCGTCATATCCCACGAACTCGGTCTCGCCTTCCTGAAGGACGGTCCAGTCACCCAGGTCCTGCTTGTTCGCCTCACGGCCCATGGATTTCTGATGCTCGAGCGCTTTGTTGTACTCCTCCTCATTGGTGGTAAATCCGTTCTCGCGGAGGATGAGCTCCGTGAGGTCAAGCGGGAAGCCGTAGGTGTCCTTGAGCGTGAACACATCCACGCCGCTGATCTCGGTCTTGCCGGCTTTCTTAGCTTCCGCCATCAGTTTGTCAAGCAGCGTTATACCCTTGTCCAGCGTACGGAGGAAAGCCTCTTCCTCGGATTTGATGACCGGCACGATCTGATTCAGCTGTTGCACCAGTTCGGGATAAGCCTCACCGAGGTCTTCAATCAATTGCGGCACGAGTTGATAGAGGAACGCGCTGCGCATGTTCAGGAACGTGTATCCGTAACGCACGGCGCGACGCAGGATACGACGGATGACGTAACCCGCTTTCTCGTTGGAGGGCAATTGACCGTCCGTGATGGCGAAGGCGATGGTACGGATATGATCGGCGATGACACGCATGGCGATGTCGGTCTTCTCGTCCTTGCCGTACTCGCAGCCGCAGATAGCGCCTATCTTACGCAGCATCGGCTGGAAGACGTCGGTGTCGTAGTTGGAGGTCTTACCCTGAATAGTGCGCACGAGACGCTCGAAGCCCATGCCGGTGTCAATCACTTTCTTAGCCAGCGGTTCGAGAGAGCCGTCCGCTTTGCGGTTGAACTGCATGAAGACGATGTTCCATATCTCGATGACTTGGGGATGATCCTTATTGACCAGTTCGCGTCCGGGCACTTTGGCTCGCTCCTCGGGGGAACGGCTGTCCACGTGGATCTCCGAGCACGGACCGCAAGGACCGGTGTCGCCCATCTCCCAGAAGTTATCATGCTTGTTGCCGTTGAGGATATGATCGGCCGGCAGATGTTTCGCCCAGATGGAAGCCGCCTCGTCGTCACGCGCCAGACCTTCCTCCGGCGAACCCTCAAAGACTGTGGCATAGAGGTTGGAGGGGTCGATCTTGAGCACGTCCACGATATACTCCCAGGCGAAGTCAATCGCCTCTTGCTTGAAGTAATCGCCGAACGACCAGTTACCCAGCATCTCAAACATGGTATGGTGATAGGTGTCGTGTCCTACCTCTTCGAGGTCGTTATGCTTGCCGCTTACGCGCAGACACTTCTGACTGTCGGCCACGCGCGGGTATTTGATGGGGTCGTTGCCGAGGATGATACCTTTCCACGGGTTCATGCCGGCATTGGTAAACATCAGTGTGGGGTCATCTTTGATGACCATCGGTGCCGAAGGTACCACTTGGTGTCCTTTCGACGCCATAAAGTCCAAGAAGGACTGTCTAATCTCTTTACTTGTCAACATATTTACGATTTTACGATTTACGATTTAACGATTTATTTACGATTTATTTTTATTGACGATTTGCAGCGGACTTATGATTTACGATTTGACAATTTACGATTTAACGATTTATTTTTCGATTTATTTTTGATTTTACGATTTAACGCGGACAATCGAACAATTTATCTCAATTGGACAATCATTCGTCAATCGTCAATCGTCCAATCGTCAATTATCAGTTTTCGTCTATTGTCCTTTGTCCATTGTCCTGTGTCCCAAACCGGTTTCCTCCGGTGGTCGTTTTGAAATCAATGAACTCGCGGCGGGGTTTGCCTTCTTTGTCCTCACGCTCGATGAAAGGCAGCGGATTGGCGGTCAGGTCATCGTACTCCGCGCGCTGACGTAGCACATCCACCGCCATGTAAATAGCGTTGCGCATGGAGGACGGGTCAGCCTGATTCTTGCCCGCGATGTCATATCCCGTGCCATGATCCGGCGAGGTACGCACGATAGTCAGTCCTGCCGTATAATTGACGCCGCTCATGTCCAGGGTTTTGAACGGGATGAGCCCTTGGTCGTGATACATAGCCAGGACCGCATCGAAATGCGTGAAATGACCGCTACCGAAGAAACCGTCCGCAGCGTACGGGCCGAACGTCCATATGCCGTTGGTATTGGCCTTGGCGATGGCCGGAGCGATGATCTCCTGTTCCTCTTTGCCCAACAGACCGGCATCGCCGGCATGGGGGTTGAGCGCCAGCACAGCGATGCGGGGCTTCTCCAGACCGAAGTCACGCCGGAGCGATTGGTTCAGCAGGGTGAGCTTGGCCACGATATGTTCTTCAGTGATCTGCGCGGGTATATCCGCCAAGGCGACATGGTTGCACACGAGCGCCACACGCAGATTGCCGCTGCAAAGCATCATCAACGAGCCGCCATTGGCACCATTGGCATCATTGGCATCATTCGCACCATTAAAAGCCTTCTCCAACCACTCCGTATGTCCGCCCTGCAGCGCCTCTTTGTTGATCGGAGCGGTGACGAGCGCCTGCACCTTGCCGGCTTTAAGATCCCGGCAGGCACGCTCCAGAGAGGCACGCGCCGCCTTGTTGCACTCGGGCGTGGAGACGCCGAACTGCACAGGCAGGTTGTCCGAGTAACAGGTGATGAGGTTCAGACGGCCGTCCTTGGCTTCTTCCGGCGAGTCGATCATATTCCATGTCACATTGCGGAACTCCTCGTCCAAAGTATGAAAATGCTGTTTGGCCACAGAGGCGTTGCCGTAGATAACCGGGCGCATGATCTCGAACATGTATCCCGTCAGCAGGGATTTGATTATCACTTCGTACCCCACTCCGTTCGTATCTCCGGCTGTTATTGCTATAATTGGTTTCATCTTTATGATTTACGATTTGACAATTTACGATTTGACAATTTATTTTAATTGACGATTGGACGATTTACGATTTGACGATTTATTTACGATTTATTTTTATTGACGATTTGCAGCGGACTTAAGATTTACGATTTGACAATTTACGATTTAACGATTTATTTTTCGATTTATTTTTGATTTTACGATTTAACGCGGACAATCGAACAATTTATTTCAATTAGACAATCAATCGTCAATCGTCAATCGTCCAATCGTCAATTATCAGTTTTCGTCAATCGTCCAATCGTCAATCGTCAATATTTTTCCTTATGTATTTTCTCATATTTGAGTTTGTCCAGGTCATATTCCTTGCGGTCTTCGTCTTTGTAGCCCAGGGAGATGACGCAGAGCACAGTCCGGTTCTCGGGAATATCACACAGGCCCTTGATCAATTCCTCTGCCGTCTGAATGGGTGCCGGCTGATCGCTGACAGCCGCAGGCCGTCCATACACCTGACACCAGCAGGCGCCCAGGCCTTGTTCCTCTGCCGCCAATAATAGATGCTCCGCGGCGATCGCGCCGTCCGCCATCCATGTATCGCTCAGGCTTGTGTCCAGCGCCACGACGATGGCAGCCGTGGCGGTCTTGAACATACCGCTGCCGTACGTGCGGCAACCCTCCATGGCACGCAGTGTGTCTTGATCGCGCACCACAATGAACTCCCAGGGGTTTGTTCGCTTCGAACTGGGAGCCATCAGTGCGCACTGAAGCATATAATCTATTTTCTCGGGCTCAACCGGTTGGGACGTGTAGGTTCGTATTGAACGACGCTGCCGGCATAACTGCAAAAATGAGTCCATAATTATCCGAATTAAAAACGGGTACAAAAGTACAACAAAAATTGCACATATGCAAGTATTCGGGTCATTTTTTGCCAAATAAAATGTTATTTTTTGTTTTTAGACCGCCCTGCGGGCTCAAAGTAGAAAGACCGCTGTGCTCAAAGTAGAAAGTAGAAAGTAGAAAGACCGGCACTACGTGCCTCAAAGAAAAATTACAAATTACAAATTACAAATTAAGAATTAATTTAGACCGCTTCGCTCAAAGACCGTTTCACTCAAAGACCGCTGCGCTCAAAGTAGAAAGAAATCAAAAAAAAGTGTCCTTCGGGACACTTTTTTTTGAGCTTAGCTCTGCGGGTGCTGAGCGTCGTACGTCTCACCACATACCTTCCAGAGGTATGCCTTGAAGGTGGTACAACCTCCGGCCTCGTTTTTCTGCGCAAGGAAGGCAGCCTGATCGGCCGAGATGGTCGAAAGGTTGTTCTGACGCGTCTTGACGGCAGCTGCTACAGAGGAGAAGCGTGCGCGAGCGCGCTGCTCGTTTGCAGACAGCGGGGTCGTACGCTCGTAGGTGTTACCCTTGCGAATGTAGATGCGCGTGCAGTTGGGGTTCGTGGTGGCAGCCACACGGTGCGTACCGATGAGGTAGTCACCATGGTTGT
>Ga0265298_10003946_pt1 | contig 19211 bp, 13 predicted proteins | sample AusTroGonzalo_MG_3_FD_193486 | JGI IMG/M metagenome (GOLD analysis project Ga0265298, IMG submission 193486) | Bovine rumen microbial communities from tropical cattle in Woodstock, Queensland, Australia - Gonzalo_01 | ecosystem: Host-associated > Mammals > Digestive system > Stomach > Rumen ... | reverse complement strand
ATAATGTAAAGGTCACTGGTTCAACTCCAGTAGGGACTACTTTTTTCGTATATGGGGGTATAGCTCAGTTGGCTAGAGCACCTGCCCTGCAAGCAGGGGGTCGTCGGTTCGACTCCGACTATCTCCACAAGTAAAGAACGGACCCCGAAGGGCCCGTTCTTTGTTTATGAAAAAATATGTAATTTTGAGACATGAGTCAGATAAGGAGTTATAAGTCGAGCATGATCTTCTCGGTGATCCTTGCGGGCTGCGTTGCGTTGAGCCTGTGGCTGTCTCACTTTATTCCCGACGACTACTTCGACACCGTCGTTACTCCCATCCTGGTGGTATGCACCGCCACCGTTGCCCTATGTGGCGCCGGAATCATGTTCCGGCATTCAGGCGGCCTGGCCATCCGCAAGGCCTGGGGCTGGACGTTGCTGGTGTGGGGCCTCGCCGATGTAGCGTATCTGGTTTTCTGGATGATTACTCCGATGCCGGTGATGAATATGGGCGCTTATCAGCTGACGACCCACGAACTGCTCATCGGTAACCTGCTGGGCTGGTTGTTGCTGCTCTATCCCACGGAAGCGCTCCGTCCGGGCTGGATGTCGCTCAGACATGCCTTAGAGCAGATCGTGCCCCTGCTTGTACTGGTAGGGCTCGATTATGTGATCCCCATTAACCTGCAACCCCTCATCACGCTCTATCCCATTGTGCTCGTACTGCTGCTTTTCACACATATTCGTGCGTATAAGTCCTGGTGCGAGGAGAACTTCTCCACGCTCGACGACATCAGCGTGGAATGGATCATGCGCTATCTGTTCACGTTGGTGCTGGTGGGTGTTGTCTATTTGTATATGTGTCTGACGCACAGTCACACCCGGGGCTTCACGCAACTGTGGCTGGTGGCGTTCCTGTTTATTTACGGCACCGAGCAGATTCTCTTCCGCCGCGACCCGTGGGAGATGATGCAGAAGTCTGATAATGAGAAGCCTGCCGAAAAGCCGAAGTCGTATTCCGCCTACCGCCAGACATTGGAAGAGTGGATGGAGCGCGAGAAACCCTATCTCAATCCCGATTTCAAATTGCTGGACCTGCGTAGTGTCCTGCCTCTGAACCGGACGTATCTTTCCCAGTTCATCCACAGTGAGTACAACTGTACCTTCTACCAGTTTGTCAACCGCTACCGTATCGAGGAAGCCCAACGCCTGAAGCGCGAGAACCCCGCCCTGAAGGCACAGGACGTATCCGCCCGCAGTGGCTTCTCCTCGCCCACCGTCTTCTCCCGTACCTTCCTTGCCATCACCGGCCTGACGCCCAGCGAATGGGCCAGGAAAGAGGCGTCCATCGAGGAATAGTTATCCCATCCTTCCAAAGAAGGTGCGCGTAAACCAGTTGCGGAATGTACGCAGGAAGTTCCAACCACGTACCTCTTCCAGCGATATCTGGAGGCAACGGTCTGTCATTTCGTTTTCAAACAGGGTGCGCGTGGAAACAGCTATCTCCTCATCGTATACGAGGGCGAGTACTTCCATATTCAGGAAGAAGCTCATGTTGTCCATGTTGGCCGAGCCGATGGCAGTAAGATAGTCGTCCGACATGAACTGCTTGGTATGCAAGACATTGCCCTGCCATTCATAGATCTTCACGCCGGCTTGGAGAAGATCCTTGTAGAGGGATTCTCCCATCCATTTAGCCTGCTTTACGTCGTTGTTGCCCGGCACTATCCAACGTACGTCCACGCCACGCGATGACGCTTCCTTGAGCGCATTCAGTGTAGATGCCGGCGGCGGTGTGTAGGGATTGTAAAAGAAGAAATAGTTCTTTGCGTTGTTGATGGCCCATTCAAAACAATTCCTGACGGGAAACAGCGTGTCCCCGGGAGATTCAGGAATAATCTGGACCGTCTTTTCCCGGAACTGTTCCAATCCGGGGACGGTATCGGCAACAGCCTGACAAACCGTTTCAGCAGTGATCTTAAGCCCTGGGAGTTGCGGTGCAACCTGGCGTTGGGCGTCCATGAAGACCTCCCCTAAATCCGCCACTGCCGGACCAGAGATGCGGATGTCACAGTCCCTCCAGTCAAGGTACCTGTCCTGGATGTTTCGACCGCCCAGATAGCCGGTCTGGCCATCGATAAGGACGATTTTCCGATGATCCCGGTGGGCGCCATTGGCTGGCCACACATAATCCCTTAAGAATTGGGGACGGTAATACAGATAGGACTCGATGCCATAGTTCCGCAGTTCCATCAGCTCTTTGCGATCTTCCTTAATATTGGCGCCAAGGTCCACGATGGTCCTGACATCGACCCCCGCCTCGGCCTTTTCTTTGAGGATGCCGGTAACGATTGTGCCGATGGAATCCAGCCGGATGCGATAATGTTCTATATAAATCGATTCCTTCGCCCCCCTTAGATCCTCCAGCAGCACATCAAACTTCTGGGGGGCGTCCGGGAGGATGCTTAGCGTATGGCCGTCTCTTGGCGGCATTCCGGTGTCCGTCGTAATCAGGGCTGCCAGATCACGATATGCTGGCCTGACGTTGGTGAACCGGGCCGGGTCCTCCGTGACGACGATCTGGTCCATGGGCGCAGGATGGGAGCATCCCGCCAAAAGAGGGAGTGCCCACAGGAACCAAAATTGTTTTTTTGAAGTTTTCAAAGCGCTCAAATATGTTATCCTGGAGGCAAAGATAGTGATTATATTCTGCTTTCACATTTTGATGATTACAAAGCAAATTGCGACTGACGCCACTTTTTAGTAGCTTTGTAGTGAATGGGCGCATTTCTTCCATATGCCGTGCTGCTGACGGGGTTGCTGCTGGTAGCTAATCTTTTCAAGAGAAAGGACTGGCTGGACCGGGGCGTGTGCATCGGGCTTCTGGGATGGACCTTGCTTGAATCGGTCTGGACCATCGTGCAGATGCTTCGCGACGGGTTGGGGACGTATCGGTACCCCTTCATCGTATCAGGATCTTTTCATAGCCCGGCACCTTTCGGGGCGCTGTTGGCTGTGGGACTGGCTGTCGCGGTAGCTTCGGTGGTCAGGCTTCGAAAGGAGAAGTACCTGTTTTCCAGGATTCAATACGGACTCTCTCTCGCGACGTTGCTCCCGGGTGCGGTTATGCTCATTGTTTCCCGGAGCCGGACGGCGTGGGTGGGCCTGCTGGTGGCCCTGATGTTCCTCTTGCTGCGGGAGACCCGCTTCAAAGAATGGATACGCCAGCGGCGCGGCGTTGCGGTGGCAGCGGTCGTGTTCGTTCTTGTGGCGGGTGCCGTGATGTTCAAGATAAAACCGGATTCTGCCATCGGCCGGTTCCACGTGTGGCATATGGAATGCCGGGCGATTGCCGCACATCCCTGGACGGGTGTCGGATTCGACCATGTGCTCAAGGCGTATGGCGATGCGCAATCCGACTATTTCCAAGAGGCGGAGCGCCCTGCGGTCATCGTCCGGGTGGCCGACAGTCCGGTCTATGTCTTCAATGAATATCTGAAGTTCGGCATGGCCTGGGGCATCGGCGGTTTACTGTTGAGCATCGCCGTAGCGGCCTGGGTGGTGTGGCGGCTGTTCCGGAAGCGTTCGGTCCTTGCGTATGGCGCACTCGTCTATGCTATTTTCGCCTTTGCTTCCTTTCCGCTTTCGGTCGTGCAGTTGAAGTTGCTGGGAACATTCCTGCTGGCCGTCGCCATGGCGCCAGAAAGGGAGCGGCGTACCGGATGGCTCGTGGCGATGTGGGGTATCGCTTTCTGTGTCTGTGTTTTCGCTGCTGTCCGGGCCTACCCTGCGGAGAAAGCCCGGCGGGAAGCGGAGCGGATCTGGCGGTCTTCGCTGCTGCTGGAACTGGATACGGACAGTGCGTATGCCCGCCTTGCACCGCTCTATGAGTACTTACAAGATAACCCTCGGTACCTCTACCAAATCGGGTGCCTGCTCCATCATACGGGCGCTTTCCAGGAGAGCAACCGCATCCTGCAGCAAGGCGCCGACCGCTCCTGCGATCCCGCTTTCCATACGATGATGGCGGAGAATTATAGGGCCCTCGGAGATCTGGAGGCTGCCGAAAAGGAGCGTCTTTTTGCCTACTTGTTGGATCCCAGCCGTCCATAGGCGGTACACAAGTGTTTTTTCTCGTTTACGCCAGCAGGAGAAGTCCGTTTTTTTCGTAATATTGTAGTTTGTATTGTAAGTACCTGATACGCGAATTAACAATCAAATACAAATAATTACAAAATGAAGAATATCAACTGTTTCATTCCCTTCCAGGACGAGGCGCAGGTGGCACAGACGGTCGCCAATCTGAAAGCGCAGGAACTGGTCAACGAGATTTTCCTCCTTCATGTCGGTGAGAAAGCCCCCGCCCAAGTGCTGGGTTGCCAGGTGATCGAAGTGCCGGGTCTCAACAGCACGGCAGCCGTGAAGGCCATCGCGGCCCACGCCAAGACGACCTACACGCTCATCACCACGAAGTACACGACGCTGAGCCTCGTGTGGTTTGCACTCGAGCGCATGGAAAATCTCATCGAGGATGCCGGCGCTGCCATGGTCTATGCCGACCACTTCAACCAGAGCGGCGATGTGCGTACCAACGCCCCGGTGATCGACTGTCAGTTCGGCGCCTTGCGGGATGACTTCGATTTCGGCTCTTTGCTTTTCTACCGCAGCAGTGCGCTGGTCGAGGCCGTGGGGCGCATGGACGTGGACTATAAGTTCGCCGGCATGTATGACCTCCGCCTGAAGGTGTCGCAGAAAGGTGCCCTGGAGCATATCAACGAGTTCCTGTACTACGACGTGGAGACCGATACCCGCAAGAGCGGCGAGAAAATGTTCGACTATGTGGACCCGAAGAACCGCGCTGTCCAGATCGAGATGGAACAGGCCTGCACCGCTCACCTCAAGGCCATCGGCGGCTATCTCGAACCGAAATTCAAGCACATCGAGTTCAGCAACGAACCCTTTGAGTATGAGGCTTCCGTGGTGATCCCGTGCAAGAACCGCGTCCGTACCATCGGCGACGCCATCCGCTCGGCCCTCAACCAGAAGACCAACTTCAAATACAATGTCATCGTGGTGGATGACAATTCCGACGACGGCACGGTCGACGTGATCAAACAGTTCGTCAGCAACCCGAAGATCGTGTACATCGCCCAGGACAAGAGCTGGCACGCCATCGGCGGCAACTGGAACTCCGCCCTGCACCATCCGAAGTGCGGAAAGTTCGCCATCCAGCTGGATTCCGACGACGTGTATTCCGACGAGAATACCGTGCAGAAGTTCGTGGACGCTTTCTATGCGCAGAACTGCGCCATGGTGGTGGGTACCTACCGGATGACCAACTTCCACATGGAGACCATTCCTCCGGGAATCATCGACCACAAGGAATGGACACCCGAGAACGGCCGCAACAATGCCCTGCGCATCAACGGTCTCGGCGCTCCGCGCGGATTCTACACCCCGATGCTCCGTACCATCAACTTCCCGACCACGAAGTACGGTGAGGATTACGCCGTGGGTCTCCGCGTGAGCCGCGAGTACCAGATCGGCCGCATCTACGAGCCGGTCTACAACTGCCGTCGCTGGGACGACAATTCCGATGCCTCCCTCGACATCGAGAAGGTGAACGCCAACAACACCTACAAGGACCGCATCCGCACGTGGGAACTCAAGGCGCGCATCGCCATGAACAAGAAAAAATAATTGAGCAGGTTAGGCAACGATATGAGTGAGATGTTCTCCCGCGAACTTGACCTTCGCGGGAGGGCATTTCGCAATTATGCTGCCTTGCAGCAGGTGGAGCAGAAGCCGATGTCCGTGGACGGGCTCGACGCCGTGCTCTTCTTCAATCCCGGGCGCGTGGCCTCGGTCATGGCGCAGGTCGATGAAGAGACGCTTCGACACCGTCCCTGCTTCCTCTGTCCCGATGGCATCGGTCCGGAACAGCTGACGCTTGACTGGGCGGCTCCTTCCGGCAACGAATACTGGATCCGCGTCAATCCGTTCCCGATCTTCGACCGTCATTTCACGATCTCCATCGCGCGACACGAACGGCAGCAGATCGCGGGGCATTATGCCGACATGCTGGTGCTCGCCGAACAAGCGCCCGAATACCTTTTCTTTTACAATGGTCCGATGTGCGGTGCGTCCGCACCGGACCATATGCATTTCCAGGCCATTCCGGCGGGCAACCTGCCGGTGGAATGCCTGGTCCGCCGCGGGGACAGGCTGCGCTTGATCGGAAAGCGTGACGGGGTGGTTATCAGCCGCCTCGAATGCTTTGCCGGCGGCACCTTCGTCCTGTCGTCCAACGACGCGGAGGCCCTGTCCCGGCAGGTTATGCGCCTCGTTTCGCTGGGTGAGATCCAGACGGAGCGTGAGTGGGAACCGCGCCTGAACATGCTCACCTGGTACGGACCGGGCGGGTGGACCTCGGTGGTCTTCCTCCGGGCGGAATCGCGCCCGGACTGCTTCTTCGACCCCGATCCGGCGCGGCAGATCCTGATCAGTCCCGGCGCCGTGGAAATGGCCGGCGTAGCTGTGGTATCCTCGCGTGACAGCTTTGAGCGGCTCGACGCACAGCAACTGGGCGAGATTATCCGGGAAGTATCCTATGACACAGATAAAACATTAACCATAGAAAATAAGATGATGCGCAAGCAGGAAATCCTTACGGTCGGCGTGGTTTCGCGCCCGGAACTGACCTTTACCTTCAAGACGCCCTATGTTTTCCTGGGCAATTACTACACAGGAACTTACACCGTCAAGGCCCAATATGGCCAGATTCTCTTCGATGGGAAACTCTATGACGAGATGTTCTTCCGCCACAATGGTGAAGAAGGACAGTTCGAGCTTAACGACGTCACCATCGGTGTCGATTTCCACTGGAACCGCCAGGAGACCCAGCTGTTCCCCGACGACCTGAAACTCATCGTGGAAGACGGCAAGGTCACCGCCATCAACTGCGTGGGCATAGAAAACTACCTGGTGAGCGTCATCTCGAGCGAGATGTCGGCCACCAACTCCGAAGAATTGCTCAAGGCTCACTGCATCATCTCCCGCTCGTGGATCCTTGCGCAGATCCAGAAGAACAAGGAACTGAAGGCGGCGGGCGTGGATTATTCGGCCTGCGTCGATACCGACGAAGAACGCATCAAATGGTACGACCGCGAGGACCACGTCAATTTTGACGTGTGTGCCGACGACCACTGCCAGCGCTACTATGGCCTGAGCCGTGCTTCCACGCAGGCCGTGCGCGATGCCGTGGAGCAGACCTGGGGCTGCGTGCTGACCTACGAAGGCAAGATCTGTGACGCCCGCTTCTCCAAGTGTTGCGGCGGCGTGTACGAAGAATTCAAGTTCTGCTGGGAACCCAAGGTATTTCCCTATCTGATCAAGCGGCGTGACTCCACGCATCCTGCCGATTTCCCTGACCTGACGGTTGAGGAGAATGCCCGGAAGTGGATCCTTTCCGAGCCAGAAGCCTTCTGTAACACGAAAGATCCGCAGATCCTCTCGCAGGTGCTCACCAACTTCGACCAGGAGACCAAGAACTTTTATCGCTGGAAGGTGGAATATACCGTCAAAGAGCTCTCCGAACTGGTTCGGCGCCGCAGCGGCGAGGACTTCGGCGAGATCATCGACCTGATTCCCGTGGCCCGCGGCACGTCCGGCCGCCTGTGGAAGCTCAAGATCGTGGGCACACGGAAAAGCAAGATTATCGGCAAGGAGCTCGAGATCCGCAAGACTCTCTCGCCCAGCCACCTCTACAGCTCCGCTTTCGTGGTGAAGAAGCAGGATGGCAAATTCATCCTCCATGGCGCCGGCTGGGGCCACGGCGTGGGCCTCTGCCAGATCGGCGCCGCCGTGATGGGGGCCCAGGGTTACAAGCACAACGAGATCCTTGCGCACTACTTCCCCGGCAGCGTGATTGATAAGAAATATTGAAACAAACGAATATAATGGAAACAACGAAGAAATCTCCCTGGTGGTGGGTACCGACGCTTTATTTCGCGGAAGGCGTGCCCTATTTCCTGGTCAACAACATCTCCGTGATGATGTTCACCAAGATGGGCGTGCCCAACGGTCAGATGGCGTTCTTCACCACGCTCCTCTATTTTCCCTGGTTCCTGAAAGGCATTTGGAGCCCGATTGTCGATGTGGTCAAGACCAAGCGATGGTGGATCGTCACGATGCAGGCGCTGATGACGGCGATGATGATCGTGCTGACGCTCACGCTCCCGAAGCCTGATGCAGCCGCCATTGCCGGCGGACAGGTCCCGATGTCGATGTTCTGGTTCACGCTGGTCCTGTTCATCATCTCGGCGTTCGCTTCCGCGACCCACGACATCGCTGCCGACGGCTTCTATATGCTGGCGCACGATCCGAGCAGCCAGGCGGCATTCATCGGCATCCGCAGCACGTTCTACCGCATCGCGATGGTCTTCGGACAGGGCGTGCTGGTGTTCATTGCCGGCCGCATCGAGCGGAGTACCAGCAACATTCCGCTTTCCTGGCAGCTCACCATCGGCGTCGCCGCCGTCGTGTTCCTGCTGATCACGCTGTATCATACGTTCATCCTCCCGAAACCCGCGGCCGATAAGCCGCGCATCGAAAGCGGCAGCAGCAAGGAGACCTTCCGCGAGCTGGGCAACTCCTTCAAGACATTTTTCACGAAACCCGGCGTGTGGATGGCCATCGTTTTCATGTTGCTGTACCGCCTGCCGGAAGGCTTCCTGATCAAACTCTGCCAGCCGTTCCTGGTGGCACCCGTCGAAGAGACGATGCAGATGGCCGGCGACCGAATGATCCACGTGGGCGGCGGCCTGGGCCTGGAAACCGACGTGGTTGGTGTGGTCTATGGCACGATCGGTGTCATCGCGCTCCTTGCCGGCGGCATCGTGGGTGGCATCGTGGCTTCCAAGGTGGGCCTTCGCAAGGCACTCTGGCCGATGGCTGCGTGCATGACGCTGCCTTGCCTGACCTTCGTGTACCTGAGCATCGTGCAACCCTCCAGCCTGGTGGCGATCAGCGTCGCTGTGGCCATCGAACAGTTCGGCTATGGCTTTGGTTTCACGGCATACATGCTCTATATGATGTTCTTCTCGGAAGGCGAGTTCAAGACTTCGCACTACGCCATCTGTACTGCATTCATGGCGCTCAGCATGATGCTGCCGGGCTTCGTGGCCGGTTTCATCCAGGAGGCCATCGGCTATGTCAACTTCTTCTGGATGGTGATGGTCTGCTGCATCGCTACGGTGTTTGTGACCATCATGGCCCGCCGCAAGGTGGATCCCAATTATGGACGCAAATAGTTTGAAAACAATGAAAAAACTCCTGATCCTGGCAGTGGCCGTGCTGACGCTGGCTTCCTGCTGCCGTTCGCAGGCGCAGACCTGCTGTTCCGCACCGGTGGTCAAACCGGGCATCGAAGTGCTCCGCGACAGCGGCTTTGCCGGTCTTGAAGGCAAAAAGGTGGGCCTGCTCACCAACCCCAGCGGCGTGGACCGCAACCTCCATTCGACCATCGATATTCTCTATAAGGCTGATAACGTGGACCTTGTGCGCCTCTTTGCCCCTGAACACGGCGTGCGTGGCGACATCTATGCCGGCGGTCACGCCGAAGATACCTTCGACGAGGCGACCGGGCTGAAGGTCTATTCTATCTACGGCAAGTACCGCAAACCGACTCCCGAGATGCTCGAGGGTCTTGATGTGGTGGTATATGACATCCAGGACGTGGGCACTCGCTCCTACACCTTCATCAGCGCCCTGGGCTTGATGATGCGTGCCTGCGCCGAGAACGGCGTGGCCGTGATGGTGCTCGACCGCCCCAACCCGCTGGGTGGCCTCAAGGTCGAAGGCAACTACGTGGAGCCGGGCTTCTTCTCCTATATCGGCGAATTCAAGATTCCGTATGTATATGGCCTGACCGTAGGCGAACTGGCCCAGCTGATCAACGAAGAAGGGCTGAACTGCGGTGAGAAGGGCGACGAAAAGCCGCTGCACTGCGAGCTCTCCGTGATTCCGATGGAAGGATGGTCGCGTTCCATGACCTACGAGCAGACCGGTTTGCCGTGGATCCTTCCCTCGCCGCAGGTGCCGCAGGGCATCAATGCCATCGGCTATCCCTGTGCGGGCATTGTGGGTGACTTTTCGGGCCATTACCTGAATATCGGCGTGGGTTATACTCTTCCGTTCCAAGTGTTTGCAGCCGAGTGGGTCGATGCTGAGAAATTCAAGGCCACGCTCGACAGCTACCAGATTCCGGGCGTCGCCTGGCGCACCATCCACTACAAACCGTTCTTCGGCGGCGACCAGGGCAAGTTGCTCCATGGCGTGCAGTATTTCTTCACGGACTATGAAGCTGCCCCGCTGACGCTCATCAACTTCTATGTGATGCAGGCCGTCCATCAGCTCTGGCCTGACCACAACCCGTTCGACGGCAAGGTCAACCGCACCAACGATATCGTCTGCGGAACCGACTGGATCCGCAACACTTTCGGCAAGAACTTCCTCGTCTCCGACATCGTGGACTACTGGATGAAAGACGTGGATGACTTTAAAGCCCTTTCAAAAAAATATTACCTGTATTAAACCGTGAAACGATCCCTATTGCTTGTCCTGCTGTTGCTGGCCATCCAGATTGTGGAGGCGCAGGAGAAGTTCATTTTCACACCGCAGTGGACACCGCAGGCACAGTTCGCCGGTTACTATGTGGCTCAGGATATGGGCTTCTACCGGGAGGCGGGCCTCGATGTCGAAATCGTGCATCCTTCTGCGACGCAGCCGGCTTTGAACCGTGTGTTCAAGAACGAGAGCCAGGCTACTACGCTCCAGCTCTGCCAAGCGATGGAGGTCATTGCTTCCGGCGTCCCGATGGTGAACATCCTGCAGACGTCGATGAACAACGCGCTGGTCATCGTATCCCGTCGCGGCGTGAGTCCGCTGACGCAGAAAGGAGCCCGCGTGGGCTGTTGGGCGGCGGGTTTCGGCCAGCTTGCCTTTTATCTGGACGACAAGGAGCACCTTGAATATGAATGGGTTCCTGCCGCTTCCACGGTGAACCTGTTCGTGAAAGGACTGCTCGATGCCTGCATCGCCATGTCGTACAACGAGTATTACCAGTTGGTACAGAGCGGGATGGAATTCAGTGAGGAAAGTGTGTACCGCTTCTGCGACCACGACTACAACATACAGGAAGACGGCATCTATATGCGCCGTGACTACTATGAAGCGCACAAGGAACAGGCGCAGAAGTTCGCTGAAGCGAGCCGCCGCGGCTGGGAATGGGCCGCGGAGCATCCGGATGAAACACTGGACATCGTCATGAAATACGTGCATGACCTGCATGTGATCACCAACCGTCCCATGCAGCGGCTGATGCTGGAGGAGATCCTGCGTCTTCAGCTGGATCGCGAGTCCGGTGAACGGGAGTTCCGTCTGCGTCCCGACATGGTCCAGCTGGCCAACAACCTGTTGCTTGAAAGCGGCATCCTGTTGAGCCCCGTGCCCTATGAACAATTAATCGCCCGGTAGCCTTATGAACAATTTCCTCTTTCGAATGGTGGCGTTTATCCGCCGCAAGCTGGCTACCCGACTGGGCCTGTGGATCGCCCTCTTTGCCGCCCTCATTTTCGTGCTGGCGCTCGGATTCATGTTCATGCAATCCCGTAAGACCGTGCGCCGCGAAGCCATTTCCCATGCCACGCAGACCCTGGACAACACCGTGCTTCGCGTGAACAGCATCCTGGAACGCGTGCAGGTGGCGACGGACAATACGGACTGGATGATTCCCCTTCACCTGGATTCGCCCGATTCGATGTTCTCCATTTCGCGCCGCATCCTGGAAAACAATCCTGACCTGAACGGTTGTTCCATTTCCTTCGAACCGTACTTCTTCCGCAGCAAGGGACGCTGGTTCTCCACCTTTTCCCTCCACGAAGGAGACGGCATCGAGACCATCCAGGAGGGAAACGACGAATACGAGTATTTCTACTTTGACTGGTATCAGCAGAGCAAATTGCTGGACGAACCTTGCTGGACGGAGCCGTATGTCGATTATAACCCGCAAGGCATCACTTCCAGCTCGGTCATCGCTTCCTACTGCAAGCCCATCCGGGACGCGAAAGATCAGTACATCGGCACCATCTCCGTCGACTTGTCCCTGGGCTGGTTGTCCGAGACCATATCGGCCGTCAAGCCATACCCCAATTCCTACAGCATCATGATCGGCGAGGGCGGTACCTATTTCGTCCATCCCGACAGCACGAAGTTGTTCTACCAGACCATTTTTACGGAAACGCTTGACCATCCCGACCCGAAGAGGACGGCCCTGGGCCACGCCATGCAGCGGGGTGAGGAGGGGATGCAGCAGCTGGATGTGAATGGCGAGCCTTGCTACGTGTTCTACAAGCCGCTGGGTATTACGGGATGGAGTGTGGCCATCGTCTGCCCTGAGGGCGACATCTTCAGCGGTTATTATCGCCTGGCCCGCACGGTGATTGCCATCGTGCTGGTGGGCCTGCTGCTGATGTTCCTCACCTTCCGCCGCATCGTAGGCAAGGAGCTGGTGCCGTTGCAGCAGCTTGCCGGACAGGCCATGACCATCGCTTCGGGCGCCTTCGATACAGAGTTGCCCGACTATGAGCGCATTGACGAGATCGGTCAGCTGGGGCATTCTTTCAGTGAGATGCAACATTCGCTCGTGCAGCACATCGCGGAACTGAAGAAGACCACGGCGCAGAAAGCCTCCATCGAGAGTGAGCTGAACGTGGCCCGCGACATTCAGATGTCGATGGTTCCGACAGTGTTCCCTAAGCATAACAAACTCGACATGTATGCCGAGATGAACCCTGCCAAGGAAGTCGGCGGCGACTTGTACAGCTATGTGATGCAGGGCGACCGTCTCTATTTCTGCCTGGGCGACGTGAGCGGCAAGGGCGTGCCCGCTTCGCTCTTCATGGCCCAGAGTGTCCGTTTGTTCCACACGCTGGCGACGGAGGGCATGACGCCCGCCGACATTGCCATCCGGATGAACAATGAGCTTTCCGAAGGCAATGACCGCTGCATGTTCGTCACGATGTTCATCGGCATGCTCCAGCTCGACACCGGCCGTCTCGACTTCTGCAACTGCGGACACAATCCGCCCGTGATGGACGGACAGTTCCTGAAGATGCAGTACACCAACCAGCCGATCGGTCTGTTGGAGGGAATTCCCTACATGGGCGAGACGATCGCCGACATCCGGGGCAAGATGCTGCTGGTCTATACCGACGGACTGAACGAAGCCGAAAATCCGCAGAAGGAACTCCTCGGTGACGACCGCTTGCTGGAACTGATGGCCGACACGCAGTCGCTGAGTTCCCGTGCAGTCATCGACAAACTCAAAGCCGCCGTCGAGAAGCACCGTGCTGGTGCCGACCCCAACGACGACTTGACGCTGATGTGTCTAAAGATTGCATAAAAGAAAAACCCCCAACCGGGGGTTTTCTTTTATTTAGCGTAGAGATCGACCAGGTTCAAGATCACCTGTGTCGCCTTCTCCATGCTCTCTACCGGCACGAATTCCATTTTTCCGTGGAAATTGTGCCCGCCTGCAAAAATGTTCGGGCAGGGCAGGCCCATGAAGGAGAGGCGTGCGCCGTCGGTGCCGCCGCGGATGGGCTGGACCTTCGGCGTGATGTCGGCCATTTCCATGGCCTTTATGGCCTTCTCAATGATGAAGTAGTGCGGTTCCACCATCTCCCGCATGTTATAATACTGGTCGCGCAGTTCCAGCGTGACGATTTCGCCGTATTTATTATTTATATAGGTAACGGCAGCTTCCATCAAGGCTTTCTTCTGCTCGAACAGGGTGCGGTCATGGTCGCGGATGATGTAGCTCATGGACGCTTCCTCCACCGTGCCGTTGAAGCCGGTGAGATGGAAGAATCCCTCATAATCCTGCGTGTACTCGGGGCGCTGCGACACCGGCAGCAGGGCAGCGAGCTCCATGCCAACGAGCATGGCATTGATCATCTTGCCCTTGGCGTAACCCGGGTGGATGTTGCGGCCCTGGATATGGATCTTGGCCCCGGCGGCATTGAAGTTTTCGTACTCCAGCTCGCCGACTGCTCCACCGTCCATCGTATAGGCATAGTCGGCGCCGAACTTCTTCACGTCGAAGAAGTCCACGCCGCACCCGATTTCTTCGTCAGGCGTGAAGCCGATCTTGATGGTACCGTGCTTCACTTCAGGATGCGTGAGCAAGTACTCGGCTGCAGTCATGATTTCTGCCACGCCGGCCTTGTCATCGGCGCCCAGCAGCGTCGTGCCGTCGGTCGTTATGAGCGTCTGGCCCTTGTAGTCCAGCATTTCGGGGAAATCCTCCACCCGCAAGGCCAGGCCCGGCACACCCTTCAAGGGGATGTCGGTCCCGTCGTAATTCGAGATGATCTGAGGCTTGATGTCGCGGCCTGACGCATCGGGCGAGGTATCGACGTGGGCGATGAAGCCCAGCACCGGTACCTGGCGGTCCATATTGGACGGAATGGTGCCCATCACATAGCCGTTCTCGTCGAGCGAGGCGTCGGCGATGCCCATGGCTTTCATCTCTGCCACGAGGAGGCGCGACAGGTCTAGTTCCTTGAGGTTCGAGGGATGTGTGGTTCCGTTTTCGTCGGACGTGGTTTCTACGGCCACGTACCGCAGGAATTTATCGGTTACTTTTTCCATTGTCGATTATTTGGCTTTTTCAACTTTCATGGAAGAACGGATCATGTAGAGAATGATCGCGATGAACGGGATGATGGCGATGGCCTCACCGTACGTGGCATTCCAGTCGGAGAGGAACCAGTCGACCTTGGCAAACTTCAGGATGGCGCTCACCACGCCCATCAGGGCACCGCCGGCGATGAAGCCGGAAGCGATGAGGGTACCCTTCTCCTGGCGGGCCGCATTCAGGGCCTTGTCCTTGCTGCGGGTACTCACAAACCACGAAATGGCGCCGCCTACGAGCAGCGGGAGGTTCAGGTCGATGGGAATGAACATACCCAGGCAGAAGGCCAGTGCCGGCACTTTGAAGATGGTCAGCAAGATGGCGATAACAGCGCCCAGGCCATACATCAGCCACGGCGCGCTGCCCCCTTCCATCATAGGCTGAATCACCGCCGCCATGGCATTGGCCTGCGGGGCCACCAGCGCGTCGTGACCCACGAATCCGTAGGTCTTGTTGAGCAGGATGACCACGCCGGCGACGGTAGCGGCGGCCACGAGGACGCCGATAAACTTCCAGCCCTCCTGCTTGGCCGGCGTCGTGCCGATCCAGTAACCGATCTTCAGGTCGGTGATGAAACCGCCTGCCGTCGACAGGGCCGTGCAGACCACGCCGCCGATGAGCAGTGCGGCCACCATGCCGGAGTTGCCCTTCAGGCCGCATGCCACCAGCACGAGCGCTGTGATGATGAGCGTCATGATGGTCATGCCGCTCACCGGGTTGGTTCCCACGATGGCGATAGCGTTGGCCGCCACGGTTGTGAAGAGGAAGGCGATGACAGCCACGATTACCAGACCGACGAGCGCCTGCCAGACATTGTTGACGATGCCGCCCAAGGCGAAGAAAGCGAATACGGCAAGTAAGGCCAGTACGATGCCGAAGACCACCGTCTTCATAGAGAGGTCGCGCTGGGTACGCTCCACCTTTTCGGCCGGTGCGTCCGCCCCCTTCTTGCTGAATTCGCGTACCGCCATGCCCACGGCGTCCTTGATGACCTTCGACTGCTTGATGATGCCGATGATGCCGGCCGTGGCGATACCGCCGATGCCGATTTGGCGTGCATAGGTGCGGAAAATCTCGTCGGCGGACATTTGTCCGATGGCATCGGAGAAGCTCATGCCCAGGATGTCAACCCCGCCGCAGAAAGCAGCCATCAGCGGAATAGCTACCAGCCACACCAGCAGCGAGCCGCAGCAGATGACGAAGGCGTATTTGAGGCCGATGATGTAGCCCAGACCCAGCACCGCGGCGCCCGTGTTGATCTTGAGCACCACCTTGGCTTTGTCGGCCACTACCTGACCCCAGTGCATCACAGTCGTGGAAAGTGTCTCAGCCCACGTGCCGAAAGTCGACACCAGGAAATCGTAGATACCACCGATCAGGCCTGCCGTCAGCAGCGTCTTGAAACTCTTGCCACCGCTTTCACCGCTCACCAGCACCTGCGTGGTAGCGGTCGCCTCCGGGAACGGGTACTCACCGTGCTGCTCCTTCACGAAGTATTTCCGGAACGGAATCAGGAACAGGATGCCCAGCACGCCGCCCAGCAGCGAACTGAGGAACATCTGCACGAAGTTGACATCCAGTCCGAGGATATAGATGGCCGGCAGCGTGAATACCGCACCCGCCACGATCACGCCCGAACAAGCACCGATCGACTGGATGATGACATTCTGGCCCAGTGCACCTTTTTTCTTGAAGGCGCTCGAAAAGCCGACCGCCAGGATGGCAATGGGAATGGCCGCCTCGAAGACCTGGCCCACCTTCAGCCCGAGGTAGGCTGCGGCAGCGGAAAAGATGATGGTCATGACAAGGCCGAGGCTGACCGACCAGACGGTTACCTCGGGATAGGTCTTGTCGGGTTTGAGCAGGGGTTCGTACTGCTCGCCCGGCGCCAACTTCCGGTAGGCATTCTCCGGCAGTTGCGCAAGTTTCTTCTCTTCTTCCATGATATGATACTATTTGTTCTTGCCGTCCAGATGTTTCTGCCAGTTCCATGCGGACTGCAGCGTCTCGTCGAGGCTCTTCTCGGCTTTCCAGCCCAGTTCTTCGTTGGCAAAAGAGGGATCCGCCCACACAGCCTCGATGTCGCCGGCACGACGTCCGACGATCTTGTAGTTGAGTTTCAAGTTGTTGACCTTCTCGAAGGTCCGCACCACCTCGAGCGTCGAGACGCCCCGGCCAGTGCCGATGTTGAAGATTTCGAAGCGGTGCTTCATCTTCCCTTCCGTCATGCGGCCTACCGCCACCACATGGGCCTTGGCCAGGTCCGTGACATTGATGTAGTCGCGGATGCAGGAACCGTCAGGCGTGTTGTAGTCGTCGCCGAACACACTCAGCACAGGGCGGATGCCTGCTGCGGTCTGGGTCACGAAGGGAATGAGGTTATTGGGCACGCCGCGCGGCAGCTCGCCGATCTCGGCACTGGGATGCGCGCCGATGGGATTGAAGTAACGCAGGGCGATGCTGTTGATCTCGGGATACGCCGCCACGGAGTCGCGGATGATGTCTTCGCACATGTGTTTGGTGTTGCCATAGGGGGAAGTGGCCTCACGGCGCGGGGTCTGCTCGCTTACCGGCAGTTTCTCCGCCTGGCCGTAGACCGTGCAGGACGAGGAGAACACCAGGTTCGGCACGTCACATTCCCGCATCAGCTGCAGGATATTCATCAGCGAAGTCAGGTTGTTCTGGTAGTAGCGCAGCGGCTGCTCCACACTCTCGCCCACCGCCTTGCTGGCAGCGAAATGGATCACGGCATCAAAGTCGTAGCGGACGAATATCCGGCGCAGCGCGGCCAGGTTGCAGCAATCCACTTTGTGGAAGGGGACCCGGTGTCCGGTAATATGATGAATGCCTTTCAGGACGAACCGCTCCGAGTTGGACAGGTTGTCTACAATCACCACTTCGTAGCCTGCTTCCAGCAGTTCCACGGTGGTATGGGAGCCGATGTAACCCGTTCCTCCCGTGACCAATACACGTTTTGCCATAGTCTTGATTTGTTTATTTGTGGTAAAAATACGGAAAAACCCTCGGTTCGGCAACATATTTGCTATCTTTGTTATAAGTTCAACCTTAACGCTTCAAGATTATGAAGAAATTCACAACTGTAGTACTGATGCTTTGCATCGCAATGATGTGTACTACTCCTTTCGAGGTACAAGGCCAGAACCGTCGCACCGGAGGAGGTTCCTCCAGAACGACGCAGAAAGAACAGCGCTCCACCAAAGCGGCGGAGCCCCAGATCCAGCACCGTCCTGAGCAGAAGAACCAGGCTCCGGCGCAGCGCAGCAGCAGCACTGCCACGCAGCAGCACAAGCAGTCCCAGCCGCAGCAGCACAAATCCGCACCCGCACAGGTACAGGATCGTCGCAGCACGACCCAGAAACCGGCCAACACCCAGAGCCACAGCGCGCAGATCAGCCGCAAGAACAGCGACATCGGCCGCCAGAATATCCCTTCCAACCGTGAAGTACGGCCTGCCAACCGCGATGTCAAACCGACCAACCGCGAAACGCGTCCGGCCAATCGTCCGGCCAACCGCGACATCCGTCCTGCACCGCAGCGTGAGCATAAGCCGAGCGCCATCCAATACCACAGCAAGGCTCCGGCCAAGCGGGCGCCGAACTATAGCCGTCCTTACCTGGAGCCGAGGCACCAGCCGGTACCTTCCTACCGCTATGGTGACCACTACTTCGGACACCGGATCCACTCGCTCCCGCGCGGCTACCAGACGTACCGCATCGGTGGTCTCGACTACTACTATTACGATGGTATCTACTACCGGCCGTATCGCCTGGGCGGCTACTACGTATGCCGGCCTCCGCGGGGAACCATCATCGCCTCCACGCTCTTCAACGTAGCGCTCACCGCCATCGCGATCAACACGATCCGCAATGAAGTGGAACGCGCCGAGCGCGCAGCGGCCCTCGCCCAGGTCTACTCCACGAACAGCGGCTACGTGCTCCGCAACAGCGACGACTACTATGTGACCAACGTGGCGAACCAGGTGAACCAGGAGTACTACTATCAGGATGGTGTCTTCTACATCCTTCAGGATGGGCAGTACTACGTGATCGACGCTCCGATCGGCGCACTGGTCACCCAGATTCCGGCCGACTACGACGAGGTCGAGATCGACGGCAAAACCTACTACGTGGTGGAGGAAACGGTCTACAAGACCACCGTCATCGACGGAGCCCTCTACTTCGAGGTTGTCACGAACCTGTAATACCTATTATAATACAAAAGAGGCCGGTTTTGCCGGCCTTTTTTGTTTTCTGCAAAAAATTTTCAAAAAAATTTTGTTTTATAAAAAAAGTACTTACCTTTGCAGCCCGTTTCGGAAGAAACGACAAGTTCATTGACTTATTGGAGAGAGAAAACGAGGTATAAAAACTGAAAGCAATAGATAGTTTGTTAATTGAGAAAGAGTTTTTCCGATCAATTAAGGGACTACAATTTCAAAAAGGCATGAAGAAAGA
>Ga0265298_10003945_pt1 | contig 19225 bp, 18 predicted proteins | sample AusTroGonzalo_MG_3_FD_193486 | JGI IMG/M metagenome (GOLD analysis project Ga0265298, IMG submission 193486) | Bovine rumen microbial communities from tropical cattle in Woodstock, Queensland, Australia - Gonzalo_01 | ecosystem: Host-associated > Mammals > Digestive system > Stomach > Rumen ... | reverse complement strand
TGCCCTCGAGGCCCTCTATGCTACCACCGAGGAGCACGGATTTGTCGTTCTCTGCACCTATTCCCTCGGCGCCCGCAACCTCTACACCCGTGACGGCCCGGTTACCACTCCTGAGGAACTCAAAGGCCTCAAGATCCGTGTGATTGGTTCTGACACCTGCATCAACATGATGAACGCCATGGGCGGCGTCGGCCAGGGTATGCCCCAGGGCGATGTGTACTCCGCCATCCAGACCAAGGTTCTCGACGGTGCTGAGAACAACATCATCACCTATGTCGACCTGGTCCAGTACGAAGTTGCTCCTTACTACAACTACACCGGCCACCTGCTGCTCCCCGATGAGCTCGTCATCTCCAAGATGGTTCTCGACTCCATGAGCGCCGAAGACCAGGCTGCCCTCCGCAAGGTCTGCGAAGAGTCCATGCCGTACTGCTACAAGCTCTGCGATGAACTGCGCGCCGACTACCAGGCCAAGGCCGAGGAAAAGGGCGTCACCTTCTCCGAAGCTGATATCCCCGCCTTCCAGGCCCTCTGCCAGGATCTGATCCAGGAAGTTGCTGACCGTGACGACGTTACGAAAGGCATGTACGACCTGATCGTTTCTCTCCGCGAGGAAGCAAAAGCCTAAAGCTGAAATCTGAACATCTGACGTAAAGAAGATACGGCCCACAGCACGCTGTGGGCCGTTTTTCTTACAATGGAGGCTTTTATGAAAGTTCTTGACACCATAAAAAAGGTCTTTGACAAGATTTTGGAAGTCCTGGGGATTATCTGCCTTACGATCATGACGATCATGATCGTCTATCAGGTCATTGCGCGTTACGTTTTCAACAATCCGAGCGCAATTTCCGAGGCGCTTGCCCAGTTTCTGTTCGTCTGGATGATCATGTTCGGCAGCGCCTATGTCTACGGTACACGGGAGCATTTGACGATTGACATCCTGAAAGACAAGTTTCCGCCGAAGATGAATCTGGTGGTGGAAATCATTACTTACATCTGTCTGTTCCTTTTTGTGCTGTTTATCTGTGTCATCGGCGGTTATCGCTATACCGTAGGACAGGTCAAACAGATTGATGCGGCGCTTCATATTTCCAAGTCGATCATGTATGCGTCCGTGCCCTTTACCGGCGTCATCACCATGTATTATGCTGTGTACAATATCGTGCGTTCCGTACTCAACTACAGGGAAGGCAAGCGAAAACTCAACGATCCGTTGGGCGGAACCGCATGACAGGAGGTATGATGAAATGACAACTACCGCATTAGCCGGAACAGTAATGATCATACTCATTTTCGTAACGCTTGCCCTTGGCTTCCCCATCGGCCTGAGTATCGGAATGGGTTCCGCGGTCGCGCTGTATATTATCATGCCTACCGCCAATGCACTTACCATATCCGCGCAGAAGATGTTCCAAAGCGTCAACTCCTTCTCTCTGCTGGCGATTCCGTTCTTTGTCCTGGCGGGGAACCTGATGAACTCAGGAGGTATAGCCCGAAGGCTTGTCGGCTGCGCCAAGCTTGTTGCCCACCGTCTGCCTGGCTCGCTGGCCCAGACCAACATTGTCGCCAATATGCTCTTTGGCGCCATGTCCGGTTCCGGCGTTGCCGCGGCGGTTGCCATGGGCGGAATCCTTGGGCCCATGGAGAAGGAAGAGGGCTACTCCGACGAGTACAGTGCCGTTTGCAACATCGCATCCGGCCCGACCGGCATGATGATCCCGCCGTCGAACATCATGATCGTCTATTCCACGGTCGCGGGCTCCGTCTCCATCGCCGCCCTGTTCATGGCGGGCTATGTTCCCGGAATCCTCTGGGGTATCGGCTGCATGATTGTTGCCGGTATCATGGCGAAAAAACGCGGCTATGTCAATAAAGAGCACTACGACTTCAAGCTTGTAATGAAGACTCTTTGGGACGGCATTCCCAGCCTGCTGATGATCGTTATCGTCATCGGGGGTATTCTCGGCGGTATCTTCACCGCCACGGAGGGCTCCGCCATTGCGGTGGCTTATTCCCTGATTTTGAGCTTCATCTACAAGAATATCACGCTGAAGGATCTGCCCGGTATTCTCTGGAGCAGCGTCAAAACGACGGCTGTTATCGAATATCTGGTCTGCGTATCCGGCATCATGGGCTTCGTGATGACCTATACCCATATTCCGGCGCTGGTTGCCGATGCCATTCTCGGCGTGACCACCAACAAGTACATCATTCTTCTTATCATGAACATTATCCTGCTGGTAATCGGCTGCTTCATGGATCCGACTCCGGCGGTCCTGATCTTTACCCCGATCTTTCTTCCCATCGTAACAACCTGGGGCATGCACCCGGTTCACTTCGGCTTGATGATGGTTATGAACCTCTGTGTCGGCACGCTGACGCCGCCGGTCGGCGCCATCCTCTTTGCCGGCTGCCGCACGCATCAGGTGAAGATCGAGCAGATCATTGGTATGCTCATGCCCTTCTTTATTGTGATTCTGATCAGCCTGCTGCTGATCACCTATGTCCCTGCACTCTCCATGGCAATTCCCAACGCGCTGGGACTTACCTGATGCGGTCACAGAAGAATCAATTTACCGGACGGGAGTGGCCTGCCCGTTTCCGTCCGGTTTCGCATTTCAGCCATCGATCTGCTGCATTACTGAAGCAAAGGAGCATCGTAAATGGATATCCGCTATTCCACCGGCCCCAATGATTTCAAACGTTATACCACGGAAGAGCTTCGGAAGGAGTTTTTGATCACCGGTCTCTATGAGCCGGACACCGTACAGGCGACCTATTCCCATGTGGACCGCATGGTCGTTCTCGGCATCCTGCCCGTCCGGGAGATTCTCTCTATAGACAAGGGAATCGACGTCTGGGCAAACTTCGGCACAGAGTACTTTCTGGAGCGCCGCGAAGCCGGTGTGTTCAATCTGGGCGGACCGGGCTTTATTCAGGCGGACGAGGAGCGTTTCTCTCTCGGCTTTGAGGACTGCCTGTACATCACCAAGGGGACCCGCAAGGTTTGCTTCGGAAGCGACGATCCCGAGAACCCGGCACGCTTCTATCTGGTTTCCGCACCGGCGCACAAAGCCTGCAAAACGACCTTCCTGTCTTTCGCTGATGCCAACAAGCGCCCCTGCGGCGATGCGGCCACCAGCAACAAGCGGGTCATCAACCAGTTCATCCACCCGGATGTGCTGGAGACCTGCCAGCTTTCCATGGGCCTGACCCAGCTTGCAGAGGGCAGTGTCTGGAACACCATGCCTGCCCACACGCACGAGCGCAGGATGGAAGTCTATACCTATTTCAACATTCCCGAAGGCAATGTTGTCTTCCACATGATGGGCCAACCCCAGGAGACACGGCATCTGGTCATGCAGAACTATGATGCGGTCATTTCTCCCTCCTGGTCGATCCATGCCGGCGCCGGCACTGCCGCCTATACCTTTATCTGGGCTATGGGCGGAGAAAACCAGGCCTTCGACGATATGGACAATATTGCCGTCCCCGATCTCAGATAAACAGCGTCCGCCCGCATGTGCGGGCGGACGGCGGAGAATCAGAGAAGACCTTTGATTTTCAGCATCGGAGAAGGTCGGAAGATGTGCAGAAGACTGCGCAGATCCTCATCCTTGACAATCTGATAATTCTCTTTGATGATGCAGTAATCCATCAGAAAGAGATAGAGGCAGACCTCGAAGGGGGACAGGAGAAAGGCCGGGACATAATCCGTCTGAATCAGGAAAAGGGGCAGAGAGCTCTGCAGCAGCGGGCTGAGCCGTTTTTCAATCCACTTGTTTCCGTAGACGATATGCAGCTCCGGCGGCAGCCCGGGCATGGCGCAGGCCATGATGTTCCGATCGCTTTTCTGGAGCGCGCTCTCCGGAAATTCCGGGTGGCTGTAACAGGGCGATTCGTGAAAGCTGAGCCGGCCGTTCCGGCTGCGTTTGACGCGTTTGGGAACGAACACGATCCGTTTTCCCCGACTGACCTCCTGCGCATACCAGTCGGCAATCTTAGACTGGTTGAAGTGAAAGTCGTACGCCAGCCCGCCGTAGTCACTGCGGATTACGACGACCGACTCGGCGTCCGGCGGAAAGTATTCCTCGTTACTTTCACTTGCCGGCTGCAGCAGGGCGTTCCAGCTGCGGCGAAAATCCGGATAATACTTTCGGTCACGGACGGCATTGTCCTGATAAAGGGCTTCCAGAGCCTGGAAGGTCTCCTGATTTCTGTTCATGCGGTACCTCCGATGCGATAAAATACTCTTTACGCGCTGTGGAAGAGTCCTGGCGCAATTATAGCCAAGAATACGGAAAAGTTCAAGAAAATGTATCAGACAGGAGTGAATGAAACATGGATGTATTAAGCAGAATGGCAGCGGCGGGCGTCGTCCCGGTCGTTGTGCTGGACAAGGCGGAGGACGCGGTCCCGACCGCACGTGCCATGCTCGCCGGCGGCATCGACGTCATGGAGATTACCTTCCGAACAGCGGCAGCGGCGGATTCCATCCGCGCTGTTGCGGCAGAGGTTCCCGAGATGCTGGTGGGCGCAGGAACCGTCATCAATCTCGAGCAGTGCAAACTCGCGGTTGACTGCGGTGCGAAGTTCATTGTTTCTCCCGGCTATGACGAGGAGACCGTAGCCTGGTGCGTGGAGAACGGCATACCCGTAACCCCCGGCTGTGTTACACCCACCGAAATCATGATGGCGAAGAAGCATGACCTGAAGGTGCTGAAGTTCTTCCCGGCCAACGTCTACGGCGGCCTGAAGGCGCTGAAGTCCCTCTCCGGTCCCTTCCCCGGCACGACATTCATCCCTACCGGCGGCGTCAACAACGAAAACATCGGCGAGTTCATTTCCTCTCCGATCATTCATGCGGTGGGCGGCAGTTGGACCGTTCCCAAGAAGGAAATCAACGAAGGAAACTTCGGGAAGATTACCCAGCTCTGCGCAGAGGCACGCAAAGCGGTACTTGGCTTTGAACTGGCGCATATCGGCATCAACTGCACCGATGCGGACAGCTCCATGGCCGTCGCGGAGAAGTTTCAGGAGGCCTTTGATTTTGCAGTCAAAGCCGGTAATTCCTCGAACTTTGCAGGCCTGGGCGTCGAAGTAATGAAGAGCCCGTATCTCGGCGCGAACGGCCACATCGCCGTGCGCACCAACAAGATGGCAGCGGCCGTGGCCGAGCTTGAAAAGCGCGGTTTCAGCGTTGATCCGGATACAGCCAAATTCAAGGACGGCCGGATGACCGCGGTCTATCTGAAAAAAGAAATCGGCGGCTTTGCTGTTCATCTTCTGCAGAAATAAGAGAGTTCTGCCGGCAATATGATATTTGGAGGAAACTGTCATGAAATATTTAACCTTCGGTGAAATCATGCTCCGTCTCAAATCCCCGGGTCTGGAAAGATTCTTTCAGAGCCAGATGCTTGAGGCGACTTTCGGCGGCGGCGAGGCGAACGTAGCCGTGTCTCTGGCAAACTATGATCAGGACGTTGCCTATCTTACCGTGCTTCCGAAAAACGTCATCGCGGACGAGTGCGTGAAAGAGCTTCGCAAGTTCGGTGTGGATGTGAGCCGGATTGTCCGTTCCGATAAAGGTCGTTTCGGAATCTACTTTGTAGAGACCGGTGCCAACCAGCGTCCGAGTAAGGTCGTCTATGACCGCGCCTGGTCTTCCATCGCGCTGGCAGGCCCCGGCGATATTGACTGGGATAAAGCTTTTGCGGGTGTCGATTGGTTCCATATTACCGGCATCACCCCGGCGATCTCTGAGAGTGCGAAGGATCTGAGTCTTGAGTCGGTGAAGGAAGCGAAGAAACGCGGCATCACCGTCTCCTGTGATCTGAACTACCGCAAGAACCTTTGGAAATACGGTGTCCGCGCGGCCGAAGTCATGCGCGAGATCGCAAACTATGTGGATGTGGCCATCGCCAACGAGGAAGACGTTCAGAAATCCCTCGAAATCACCACGGATGTGGTTGTCGAGTCCGGTGAGCTGGACCGTGCGAAGTACAAGGCACTTGGTGACAAGGTTCTTGCCGCCTATCCCAACATGAAGATGATCGCGATCACACTGCGTGAGAGCAAGAGCGCCGACTGGAACGGCTGGGCAGCCTGCCTGAACGACCGCGAGAAGTTCTACGAGTCCAAGCGCTATGAAATCCGCGACATCGTCGACCGCGTGGGCGGCGGCGACAGTTTCGGCGGCGGCCTGCTCTACGGTCTGAATCACTACGAGGACAGGCAGCAGGCACTGGAATTTGCGGTTGCGGCCTCCTGCCTGAAACACAGCATCCACGGAGACTTTAACCGTGTGACCATTGACGAGGTTGAGAAACTCATGGGCGGTGACGGCAGCGGCCGTGTCCAGAGATAAGAAACATCATTTCGGAGGAACAGTGATCGTATGGATATGAATGCTTTTTCCCTGGAGGGTAAGGTAGCCCTCATTACCGGCGCCGCCTACGGCATCGGATTTGCCATTGCCGAGGCATTTGCAGCCGCCGGCGCGAAGATCTGCTTCAACTGCCGCGGCGAACACCACATGGAAGCTGCGCTGAAGGCCTATGCCGAAAAGGGCATCGACGCCCACGGCTACTTCTGTGACGTGACGAAGGAAGAAGACGTCAAAGAGATGGTCGCCAAAATCGAGGAAGAGGTCGGCGTCATCGACATCCTTGTCAACAATGCGGGCATCATCAAGCGCATCCCCATGATCGAAATGAGCGCCGAGGATTTCCGCCAGGTCATCGACATTGACCTGAACGCGCCGTTTATTGTGTCGAAAGCCGTCATCCCCGGCATGATCAAAAAAGGACACGGCAAGATCATCAACATCTGCTCCATGATGTCAGAGCTCGGCCGCGAGACGGTTTCCGCATATGCGGCGGCCAAGGGCGGTCTCAAAATGCTGACCCGCAACATTTGCTCAGAGTACGGCGAATACAACATCCAGTGCAACGGCATCGGGCCCGGCTACATTGCCACGCCCCAGACCGCACCCCTGCGCGAGCGTCAGCCGGATGGCAGCCGTCATCCCTTTGACCAGTTCATCGTTGCGAAGACCCCTGCGGCCCGCTGGGGAACGCCGGAAGACCTGATGGGACCTGCCGTGTTCCTGGCTTCGGACGCATCCAACTTTGTCAACGGCCATGTTCTCTATGTGGACGGCGGCATTCTTGCCTACATCGGCAAACAGCCCTGAAACGGGAAAAAAAGGAGGCAAATCCAGAATGAAAGCAGCAGTATTAAAAGACTGGCTTGACCTCGAACTCACCGATATTCCGATGCCGGTTCCCGGTCCGGATGAGGCACTGATCAAGGTCCGCTACGGCGGCGTCTGCGGCTCTGACATGGTCGTTTATCGCCATAAGCATATGACGGCAACAATCCCCCGCGTGCTTTGCCATGAAATTCTCGGCACTATCGAAACCCTGCCCGAAGGCTATAACGGACCGTTCAAAGTCGGACAGCGCGTGCTGATGAACCCTGTCGTTTCGTGCGGTCATTGCTCTGCATGCAAACGCGGCCTCGGCCATGTGTGCGAGAATCTGGAACTGCTCGGTATCCACCTGGACGGCGGTTTTGCCGAATACACCAAGGTTGGCGTGAATAAGCTTGTTGCCATTCCTGACGATTTTCCCGATGAAGTTGCCATCCTTGGCGAACCTTTCGCGGTCGGCTATCATGTCATGGTGCGCAGCCAGCTTCAGAAGGGCGATACCGTGTTCATTTCAGGCGGTGCGGCTGTCGGCCTGTACATTGCCATCTTCGCGAAAGCCTATGGTGCCGGACGCGTGATCATCTCAGAAGTGAACGAGCCTCGCCGGCAGTTTGTGGAGTCGATGGGCATCGAAACCATAAACCCCGCGCAGACCGACCCGATGGATCTCATGCGTGAGGTCACAGGCGGCGGTGGCTTTGACATGGTCTATGATACCTCGGGGGCCAAGTCCGCAACTCTTCAGATGCCGGATCTCGCCCGCTGCGGCGGCAAAATGATGAGTCTGAATCTCTCGGGGGACAAGTATGAATTCGTCATCGGCAAGGTTTCCTTCAAGGAAATCACATTGATCGGCAACCGTCTGTACACACAGGAAGACTTTGAAGGCGGCGTCCGTTTCGTCGAAGAGAACTGGCGCAAACTGCACCTGGACCGCATGGTCACCGACATTCTTCCGCTCAGTGACATTGACCGCGCCATTAACATGATGATCGAGGGCACCAACCTCTGCAAGATCATCATTGACTGTCAGAAGGTCTGACCGTATCCCGCAGAGGGAACTGTGTCCGCGCAGTTCCCTCTTTTCTGTTTTGAGAATCCTATTGTCACAGGAGGAAGCGAAACCATGTCTCAGAAGCTTTACCCCTCTGCACATATCCTCGAAATGTTCATGCCCTACCTGCATGATGAAAAACGGCTGATCGGGGTTCTGAAGGAAGTGACCGCAAGGGATTTCTACAGGAATGTGGAGCTTCCGTCCTTCCCGACAAAAAGTTTTCGGGATACCGTCCGTAAGATCCTGCAGGACAACGATCTGACCGCAATTACCTTTGTCGCCCCCTATTTGAACGAACAGAAAATGTCGCTCTGCGACCTGAACGATCGGAGACGCGCGGAGGTTCTGGACTATCTGAAAATGCACGCGGATTTTGCAGCGGAGAGCGGTTATACCACCTTCGGCGTTCCCAGCGGTCCCGATCCCGGAGATGAACTCCGTGACGAAGCCATGGCCGCCCAGGCAGATACGCTCTCTCAGATTGCGGACTATGCCGGCGCATTGGGCATGAACTGCAGCATTGAGCCGCTGGATCGCTATGCGCACAAAAAAGGACTGATCGGTCCGATGGACGAGGTGGTTGTCTGGTTTCAGCCGCTGCATGAGGCGCATCCGAACCTCTTTCTGCATTGGGACAGCGCCCATGAACAGCTTGGCGGCCTTGGCATCTTCAACACACTGGAGATGGCGGCACCGTATCTGAGCCAGATACACCTCTGCGACTGCATAGACGATCCGACGCACCCCTGCTTCGGCGACCTGCATATGGATCCCGCCGAAGCGCCGGCTTGGACGACGGAAGGTTTCCTGACACCCGACATTGGGGCGGAGATTATTCGCCGCGCGGCATCGTTCGACAAGCCGAAGGGCGTCGGGCGTTTCTGGATCTCCATCGAGGTACTCGGTCATAAGGGCGACAATCTATGGCGCAAGGAACGGATTGCACGTGAGTTTCTGAAACACTGCTGGGAGCTCTCCGGCGTGGAAATCAGCCGCTGAAGCGGTGCGGAGATACAAGATGCATTATTTTATCGGATTGGATAACGGCGGCACGGCGACGAAAGCCGCTCTGTTTGACCGCAGCGGAAGGGAAGTCGGCAAGGCCGTTGTCGCGACTGCCTCCATCACCCCAAAGCCCGGCTTTGTGGAACGGGACATGGAGGAGATGTGGGATGCCAACTGCACGGTCATCTCCCGGGTGCTTCATGAGACCGGCGTCAGCCCGAAAGATGTAGCCGGGATCGGCATCGCCGGGCACGGCAAGGGGCTGTATCTTTGGGGCAGAGACGGAAAGCCCGTCCGCAACGGCATTATCTCGACGGACAACCGGGCCTGGGCCTATCCGAAACGCTGGGCCGAGGACGGCACGGAGAAACAGGTCTTCCAACGCACGGCACAGCATATCATGGCCTGCCAGGCGGTATCCCTGCTGGCGTGGCTGCGGGACAACGAACCGGAGAACTACCGCAATATCCGCTGGGTTTTCGAGTGCAAGGATTACGTGCGCTTTCGGCTGACGGGCGAAGCCAGGGGTGAGATCACGGACTATTCAGGTGCCAACCTCATGAATCTCCATACCCGGGAATATGACCCCGAGCTTCTCCGCCTTTTCGGGCTGGAGGCGATCGCGGACGCGCTTCCGCCCCTCTGCAGGGCAACGGAGGTCTGCGGCCGCGTGAGTGAGGAAGCGGCAGCCCGCTGCGGCCTGCTGCCAGGCACGCCGGTGATCGGCGGCATGTTTGACATCAATGCCTGCGCCCTGGCGGTGGGCGTTACGGATCCGGAACGGATCTGTATGATCGCCGGGACCTGGAGCATCAACGAATATGTATCCGCAGAGCCCGTCACCGACGGGAGCGTCCTGATGAATTCGCTGTTTTGCCTGCCGGAGTATTATCTGATCGAGGAATCCAGCCCCACCTCTGCGGGAAACAACGAATGGTTTGTGCGGGAACTCCTGCCGGAGCTCGTCGGGCAGTGCAAAGAACAGAATGAAAGCATCTACGAGGAGCTCAACCGCTGGGTGGACGAGATCCCGCCGGAGGAATTCGTGCCTGTTTTCCTGCCGTTTCTGATGGCGTCGAATGTCCATCCCAATGCGAAGGGCAGTTTTGTCGGCATCTCGCTGAACCACAGCCGACGGCATCTGGCCCGCAGCGTTTATGAAGGGATCGCTTTCTGCCACCGCATGCACCTGGAACGGCTGCTGGGATGCAGAGCCACTCCGCCGGCCTGTATCCGGTTGGCCGGCGGCGCGGCCCGCTCCGTCGTCTGGGCACAGATGTTCGCCGACGTGATGAAGCTGCCGGTCGAGACGGTAGAGGCCAATGAGACCGGTGCCCTCGGCTGTGCCATCGCCGCCGCAGTGGCGGTTGCGGAATACCCGGATCTGCGCACGGCGGTGGAGAACATGACCTGTGTTTCCCGTCGTTTCGAACCGGAACCCGACCGCAGCCGGATCTATGACAAAAAGTATGCCCTCTACTGCAAAACCATCGACTGTCTGGACGGACTCTGGACGCAGATGCAGGCAATGGTCGAGGAGGGCGGAGCATGAAAAAAGCTTACAGCCTCGGCCTGTACGAAAAGGCCATGCCGGATGTCTCCTGGTCGGAGAAACTGAAGATCGCAAAGGAAGCCGGCTATGACTTTGTAGAAATCAGCATTGATGCTACGGAGGAGCGTATCTCCCGCATCTACAGCAGCAGACAGGAACGCCGGGAGCTGGCGGACCTCTGCTTTGACCTGGAAATGCCGATCCGCACGCTCAACGCCAGCGCCCTGACCAGGTACTCCCTCGGGAATCCCGATCCGGCGCTCTGCGCCCACGGCATGGAAATTGCGGAGAGATCCATCGAACTGGCAGTCGATCTGGGTGTACGCATCATGATGATCCCGGGCTATGACGTCTATTACGAGCCCCACAGTGAGGAGACCGAACGGCGCTTTGTCGAAAACATACGCCGTCTGGAACGGATTGCGGCCTGCGCCGGGGTCCAGCTGGGCTTTGAGACGATGGAGAACGAGTTCATGAATACAGTGGAAAAAGCGCTGTATTACGTCGGGCTTGTCAATTCCAACTATCTGAAAATATATCCCGATATCGGCAACACCACCAACGCCGCCGTCCTGTACGGAACGGATCCCATTGCGGATCTTCGGCAGGGGAGCGGCCAGCTGCTTGCCCTGCACCTGAAGGAGACCTGCCCCGGCTGTTACCGGGAGATTCCCTACGGCACGGGACATGTGGATTTTGAAGCCGCGGTCAGAACGGCATGGGAGCTCGGCATTCGCTGTTATGTGACCGAATTCTGGTACAAAGAAGGCGGCGAGACGCCGGCTGAGGTCTGCGCGCGTTTTTCTGCGCTGCTGGACCGGCAGTTGTTAGCAACGAATTCTGAAAAGGACAGGAAACCATGAAAGTCAAAAAAACAGTTCTCGCACAATTGAACAAGTGCTATGCCGTCGCACCCTTGTTTTATCAGGGAAAGCGGCAGTTTGTGGTGGCGGCGGAAAAGGCGGATCCCTGCTATCTCTTTGACCAGGACGGAACGCTGCAGGACACCCTGTGGACCGAGCCGGGCGGCGTCATGACCATGGTGCAGGTGCCGGGTACAGACGGGCAGCTTCTCTCTACTGCAAAGTTCTACTCGCCGGACGAGTCGCTGGAGGCAAAGCTCGTGGTGGTGACGCCGGAAGAAAAGGGAAGGTGGTCCATGCATACGCTGACCCCCATCCCGCATGTACACCGGTTTGATATTCTCTCCCGCGGCGGTGTCAACTGGCTGATCGTCTGCACGGTAAAATCCGGCCAGGATCACCCGAACGGGGACTGGAGCTATCCGGGAAAGGTTTACACGGCCATCCTGCCGGAGGATCTGAGCGCGTTTGACGATGCGCATCCGCTGAAACTGCAGGTTCTGAAGGATGGCCTGCACCGCAACCACGGTTATACACGCTGTGACCGGAATGGGATTCCCGCATGCCTCATTGCGGCGGACGAGGGGGTCTGGCGTCTGACCCCGCCGGAGACCGCAGACGGTGAATGGCAGCAGGAACTGCTGCTGAGTGTCCCGGTCAGCGACGCCGTTCTGGTGGATCTGGATGAAGACGGCCAGGACGAGCTCTGTACGCTCTCGCCCTTCCACGGTGAGCGAATCTCCGTCTATCATCGAAAGGACGGCGCTTATGAACGGGTCTGGAGCCTGGATGAGGATGCGCCCTTCACCCATGCCATCTGCGGCGGAATCATCGCGGGCGTACCGACCTTTGTGGCCGGTCACCGTGCGGGAAAGAAAAACCTGATGGCAATTCGCTGGGACGGCGACAGACAGGATTACGCTGTCACGCTGATCGACGAAGGCCGCGGGCCTGCCAATGTCATGCACTTTGTCAACGATGCGGGCGTGGATGTGCTGATCGCTACAAACCGCGAGACCGACGAAGTTGCCATGTATGAGATTACCGGATAACGGAAGGAGAATGAAATATGATCGCTGCCAAGCGGAAAGACGCCGCGGACTACCGCGGTATCCACCCCATGCTGGACAAAGCCCTGGACTGTCTGAACGATGAATTCCTCGCCACGGTAGGGACGGAGACGACGCATATGGACGGGCAGAACCTCTATGCGACGCTGAACCTTTTTGAGACGCAGACGGATGACAGGCTGTTCTTTGAAGCCCACCGGGAGTATCTGGACATCCATGTAGTCCTTGCGGGGGAGGAGAGGATGGACATTGCAGATACCGCCGCGCTTACGCCGGACGATGCTGCCAGCAAGCCGGAGAACGATTTCTATGTCTTTGCCGACCGTTCCCCAGCGCACCAGAGCATCATTTTGAAGCCGGGCGACTTTCTGGTTGCATTCCCGGCAGATGCCCACCGTGTCAAGGGTCAGGTCAACGGCCCTTCTGATGTACGAAAAGTCGTCTTTAAGATCAAACTCTGATCAGGAAACGGAGTGTGACAAGTTGAAAACTGTACTGGTATTGATGCCCGTAGAGGCAAGACACAGAGAAAAGCTTGAAGCGGCAGGTGCCGGCTGCAGCTTTGTATACAGCAGCCCGCAGCAGGTAACCGAAGCGCAGATCAGGAGCGCCAATGTGATTCTTGGTCAGCCGAAGGCCGGAATGATCGGCGCTTCCGAAAACCTGGAGTGGCTTCAGCTGGAGTCCGCCGGGACGGACGCCTATATCGTCCCCGGCGTGCTCAGCGCAAAAACCGTCCTTACCAATGCGACCGGTGCCTACAGCAAGGCAGTGTCGGAACATGCCTTTGCCCTGACGCTGATGCTGATGAAGAAGCTTTATCTCTACAGGGATGAGCAGAAAAAAGCTTTCTGGAGCGACCACGGCACGGTTACATCTCTGTCGGACAGCACGGTGGCTGTGGTAGGCCTGGGGGACATCGGACAGGCCTATGCGCGTCTGGTCAAGGCCATGGGCGCGAAGGTCATCGGCGTCAAGCGCCGCGCGACCGATCCGCCGGACTGTGTGGATGAGCTGGTCATGACGCAGGATCTTGACACCGTGCTGCCCCGTGCGGACGTCATCATGTCTGTTCTGCCGAACACCGCCGCCACCCGCTATATTTATACCCTGGAGAGCTTTGACAGGATGAAGGACAGCGCTCTGTTCATTAACTGCGGGCGCGGAAACGCCGTTTCCTCCGAAGTTCTGTATCAGGCGCTTTCCGAGCATCGGATTGCCGCGGCCGCGATGGACGTGGCGGAAGTGGAACCGCTGCCTGCGGACAGCCCGCTCTGGGGGCTCGAAAATCTGGTCATCACCCCGCACATCTCCGGCGGTTTCCATCTGCCGGATACCTTTGAGAGCATCGTCGAGATCGCAGCTGAAAATCTGTCGGCTTTCCTCGAAGGGAAAACCATGCGCAATGAGGTGGACTTTGCAACCGGGTATAAAAAATAAATCGGCAGCGTGTTTTCATAAAGCGTAAACCGAAGGGGAGGATCCGCAGGATGACACCGTTGGAATGTGTAAAAGAAAGAAAAATCATCGCCATTGTTCGCGGACTGCAGCCCGACTGTATGCTCCGGCTCGGCCATGCGCTCGAGAAGGGCGGAATCGGCATGATGGAAATTACCTACAATCAGGCAGCACCTGAGACCTGGAAGGATACGGCCGGCGCGATAGAAGCGATCGAAAAGGAGTTTGGTGAGCGTCTTCTTGTCGGGGCGGGTACAGTCATCAGGGAGGAGCAGGTGCGCATGACCTGCGATGCCGGCGGACACTATCTGGTGACGCCCACCACCCAGCCCGAACTGATACGGATGGGAAAAGAACTCGGGCTCGGCCTCTTCCCGGGCGCTTTCAGCGCTACGGAAATCCTGGCTGCCTATGAGGCAGGCGCCGACGGCGTGAAGGTCTTTCCGGCATCCGTCCTCGGACCGGATTACATCAAGGCTGTGCGCGCGCCGCTGTCGCATATCCCGCTTCTGGCGGTGGGCGGCATCAATGAGAAAAACGCGGCAGACTATCTCCGCGCAGGCTGTGTCGGCCTCGGCATCGGCGGAAGCCTTGTCAACAAACAGTGGATCGCAGACGGCGAGTGGGAAAAGATCACCGCCCTGGCAAAGGAATATGTAAAAGCAGCGGCAGATGTGTAGACAGGACTTTGTCCCTGTCGGGGAAGTGCGCTTAAACAGAAAGAAAAGCGGCCATCCGGATCGTCGGATGACCGCTTTTGTTGGACAGTGTATACAGCGAGGCGCTCAGGCGATTATTCCTGGGCTTTTGCCTGTGCCAGCGCTTCGGCTTCCCGCCGGTTGATCTTCCTCTGATTCAACAGGGAGAAGATGATGACACCCACCGCCACGATAAAGAATCCGACGGCGATCGGATAGTGGAGGATCTCAGCGAAATTGCCGTGGTTCAGATCCATGAAGCGGACAAAGTTCTGCTCACACATGGGGCCCAGAATCAGCGCCAGCAGGATCGGGGACAGCGGGAACTCATATTTGTTCATGAGCCAGCCGATGACACCGAAGAACACGCAGATGCCGATGTCGAAGACGTTTTTGTTGATGGAGAAAGCGCCGAGGAGAGAGACCACCAGGATAATCGGGTAAAGCATGCGCTTTTCGAGTGATACGATCTTTGCAAAGATGCGTACACCCGCGCAGCCCACCAGCAGCATGGCAAGGTTGGCCAGCATCAGGGCGGCGAAGACCTTATAAACGGTGGGCAGCTCCGAGACATACATCATGGGTCCCGGCTGGATACCCTTCATGATGAATGCGCCGAGAAGAATCGCTGTGACCGAATCGCCCGGTACACCGAGGGAGAGCAGAGGGATCATCGCACCGCCGGAACAGCCGTTGTTGGCAGATTCTGTGGCCGCGACGCCGTTCGGAATGCCGGTGCCCCATTTTTCCGGGTGCTTGCTGGCACCCTTGTTGAAGGCATAGGAAACAAACACGGCAATGTCTCCGCCGGCACCGGGGATGGCACCGATAAAGGTGCCGATAATGCCGCCGGACAGAATATTCGGCCAGATCTGTCCGATGGTTTTTCCGTCAGGAAGCACGCGGGTGATCTTCTCCGTGGACTTGGCCTGAGCGCTCTCTTTCCCGGCAACGATACGCTCGACGCCGGCGATGACTTCCGCAACCGCGAAGAGGCCGATCAGCACAGGGATAAAGCTCAGACCGCCTTTCAGACTTGTGATGCCGAAGGTAAAGCGCTGTTTGGAATAGGTCGGGTCCAGACCGACGGTGCACAGCAGCATTCCGAAGAAAGCACTGATCAGGCCCTTGGCGATAGACTTGCCCGAAATGGAAATAATGACAGAGAGACCGAAGATGGCCAGCATCAGCATCTCGGCAGAGGTGAACTTCATCGCGACCTTCGCCACCAGCGGAGAGAGGAAGGTCATGATCAGCGCACCGATGACGCCGCCGCAGAAGGACGAGAACATCGCCACCGACAGAGCCTTGCCCGCCTCACCGTGTTGGGCCATGGGATAGCCGTCCAGCAGCGTTGCGGCGGCGGAAGGCGTCCCCGGCGCATGAATCAGAATGGCCGAGATCGAGCCGCCGTACATGCCGCCGCAGTAGATGCCGAGCAGCAGACCGACAGACGGAATCAGATCCATGCCGAAGGAGAAGGGAATCAGAAGCGCGACGCCCATCGTTGCTGTCATGCCCGGAATGGCCCCCAGCAGGACGCCGCCGACCGCACCGAGAAGCGTCATGAGCAGAACCGTCGGGCTCAGGAAGACGTCCGCGTAGCTGGAAAACAGTAAACTCCAATCCATACCCGTCCCCCCCTTAAATCTTGTCTACCAGATCACGGAGGAACTGGAGCGGACCCATCGGGATGTTGACCTTCAGCAGTTTGTAGAAAATCAGCCACATGCCGAGGGGTACCAGCGCCGAGATAAGGATCAGCGGTACAGGCTTACGAAGGCCGATCATCCACATGATGATGCCCGAGAGCAGAAAGCTCACAATCACATAGCCAAGACTTTTGAAAAAGTACACATAGGCGCAGCAGAGCAGAATGGTGATCAGAGCCGCCCGAACGCCCTTGTCCCTGATAAAGTTCAGGGTCTCTGCCCTTGCGGCCAGAGGGTCGTCCGGTTTCATGCTGCCAAGTTTGATGATCGACTGGATCAGCAGGATGACGGTGAAGATCCCCATCCCAATGATCATGATGCGCGGGAAGGTTGCCGGCTGTACGGCCGCGTTTTTTGCGGTCTTGATGGTACCCGACTGAATCCAAACCCAGACTTCAAAGGCCAGCAAAACAAGAGACGCGATCAGATTGGAAAACGCTTTGGTCTGCGTTTTTTTTAGGTCCAAGGTGTGTCACATCCTTCTTCGTTGAGTGTGTTTTATAAGAAAGAGCAGGCAAAACGCCTGCCCTTTCGGCATTTCTGTTAAGAAACAATGCGGATTTCTGAGCGTTCAGATCAGAAAGATTATTTCTCCTCGGCTTCAATCAGACCGACGGAAATCATTGCGGTCGGAACATTCTCCTGCTCCTGCTTGAGGAATTCGGCGAAGTCCTTGCTGTCCATATAGGAGATGGTCTGACCGGCATTGTCCATAAACTCGACAAAATCAGGATCCTCGACTGCAGCGGCACAGGCCTTGCTGAGCGTGTCAACAATCTTCTCATCCACACCGAGCGGCAGCGCAAGTCCGCGCCATGTGCCCCAGACGCAGTTATAGCCCTGCTCTTTGCAGGTCGGGACGTCCGGGAAAACAGGGTTGCGCTCTTCGCTCATGATGGCGAGCATGGTGAGGTCGCCGGATTCCACAAAGGAACGGGCCTCCGCGGCAGAGATGGTGACACCGGTGATTTCACCCTGCGCGGCAGCCTTGGCAGCAGAAGCAGCGCCGTCCTGATAGGTGATCATCTTGAGATCGATCCCGGCTTCGTTCATCAGGTAACCGCCGCCGACATGCCACACGGAACCGGAGGAAGAACCGCCCATGGTGACCTCACCCGGGTGATCCTTGCAGTAGGCGATGAAGCTGTCGAGGTCGGTGACCTTGTTCTCCTTCGCCCAGGCGGTGTTGACCGTCACGGCGGAGGCATCGGTGTTGACACGGCAGAGAGGAATGTAGCTCTCATAGGTGTAATCCGACATATCCTGCGGGGCATAAGAAGAAATCTCCCATGTGATCATGCCGAGGGTGTAGCCGTCGGGATCGGCATCGGCGATGGCCTCATGACCGATAACGCCGCTGGCACCGGTAAGGTTGTCGACAGTGACAGTCTGGCCAAGCTGCTTCTCAAGGGCAGCGCAGAAAGCACGCAGGCAGTTGTCCGTGCCACCGCCGGCGCCCCAGGGGCAGATCATGTAGATGCCCTTGCTGGGATAGTCCGCCGCGAACGCAGTGGTGCCGAGAGCGGCAACCATGACGAGGACCAGAAGCAGTGCGATAAGTTTCTTCATGTTTTTTCCTCCTGTAGAGTAAATTTTATGTCAAGCATTTCTGCAGGACAAACAGTTGGTTAAAATGCACAAAGAGCTTTTGCGATTTCTGTCAATATCGACGAAAAATCGCATATTTGTCAGGATACCAGTTTCGGAAACCGGTTTCCAAAACTGGTAAATGAAAAGTCAGTTTTCACTGAACTGATTTCATCTTATCATCTGCGTTGTTCTTTGTCAAGCGTATTTGTACTTGTTTTGCGCCCGCCGGAGCGTTCTGTGCTTGCATTTTCCCGCTTTTTCGATATAATTTTAATAAGCGGTCTGACAGATCGGCTGCGGAGACGGCTGGTCAGCAGATTACTCCGTTCAGCGACATCGCAGAGACAATTGTGCAAACCATACGGAGGTTTACAGGATGACCGAACAGATCAGGGTCACGTGCGCATCTGATATTGCTGCAGCCATCGAATATATCGAACATTACGCTTCGCCGGAATCGGATGATTCCGAAGCCCCGAAATGCCTGCTGGTCTGCGAGGAACTTCTTCTGCGCTTGCTGAACATGGGGTGCACGGAGATCCGTGTGTCCGTGAAGGGTTTCCTGTTCCGGCATGTTGAGATTCGGGCCGAGGGAGAGCGCGCGGATACCTTCCGCGCGGATTCCGCACCGGAAGGGGACAGGATCGGTGCGCAGATCAACGACTGCCTGCTGGAACAGTTTGCGGATTATTATACGTTTCTGTACAAAAACGGGGTCAACCTGTACCTTGTGTATGCCGGGAAGAGCAGCCGCATGGATCTGACTGATGAAATCTACGATTTCTATCAGAATGCCGATCCGGGAAAAACGCAGAAGCCTACGGCTGTGCTTTGGTACATTGCAGGGAATCATAAGGCCTTTTTTGCGTTCTCGGTCCTGATCCTGCTGATCAAGCATCTTGCGGCGCTTATGCTGCCCGTGTTTGTATCTAACATCATCAATACGGTGACGGAAACAGGCGCCTTTTTCGTCTGGCCCGTTCTGGCGAATATCCTGATGTCCCTTG
>Ga0265298_10003944_pt1 | contig 19227 bp, 23 predicted proteins | sample AusTroGonzalo_MG_3_FD_193486 | JGI IMG/M metagenome (GOLD analysis project Ga0265298, IMG submission 193486) | Bovine rumen microbial communities from tropical cattle in Woodstock, Queensland, Australia - Gonzalo_01 | ecosystem: Host-associated > Mammals > Digestive system > Stomach > Rumen ... | reverse complement strand
CGACCACCCGGTCCTGAGGGATGTGGCGTTTAGGGTGTCCTCCGAAGGGATCACGGGCATATGCTCATCGTCGGCGAAGATCGGTCCATCGGTTTCCCTGGGGGCATCCAACGTCTGCACCGTGTTCTCCGACGACGTCATCCTAGCGGACTGCTGCGCTACCGCCCTTGGAAATCTGGTGAAGGGCGAATCGGAGGTCTCCGATGCCCTGGAGACCATATGCTCCATAGACGGGGTCAAGGGGTGTCTGGCGTGCGTTGGGGATAAGGTGGCGATATGCGGGGATGTGCCCGATATGATCCCTGCCAACGTACCGGACGAGCTATGCCGCTGATATTTCAGAGGACCTAGACGAGATTATTTATAGCGAGATTGCAACCTATTTTCGAGGTTACAAAGATGGCAAACATCGTAGCAGTCATATCCAGCCCCCGTAAGGGTGGGAACTCGGCCACCATCACCAACGCGATGGTGGAGGCCGCGAAGGGCAAGGGACACGACGTGAAGGTCTTCAACGTCGCAGAGTTCAAGGACAGGCGCGGATGCATCGCATGCATGGGATGCAAGAAGGCGGGAAGATGCGTGCTGAAGGATGAGATCACGCCCGTAATCGACGCCATAAGGGACGCCGACGGAGTCATCCTGTCCACAGCTGTGTACTTCGGACAGCCCACAGGCCAGTACAGGCTCCTCGAGGACAGGTTCTTCAGCTTCATAGACGGATCGTTCACCCCCAACATCGCTCCTGGGAAGAAGCTGTCAGTTGTTGTCACCGCAGGTTCGGCGGGAGCCGACGAGCTGGCAAGCCAGATCACCGGCCGCATGGTTTCGTTCTTCAAGTTCGAGCCCATAGGCAACCTGACCATGGTCGATGGGAACAACCCCCACGCCGCTGAGCAGAACCCCGAGCTCCTCAAGAAGGCGGCCGAGATCGGCAGCAAGTTCTGATCAAACCTATGCGTGCCTTCGGGCACGCCTTTTCACACCCTACCATTCCAGGTCTGCCAGTATATCGCGGTGCCCTGTGCTTCGGTAGGCTCAGGATCGGGGTAGGCTCCGGGTCTTACAGTTGCCACGCAAGGAAACTTCTTACGGTTCGAGAGGAGGAATTGGCCCATGGGCGCAGGGACGGTCGACATGATCCTGCCTTCCATGGATATGGAGGTGCAATCGGGGCAGAGTTCCACGTTCAGCATGGACGATATCTTCTCGCCCAGCTGGTTCCCCCTATCTGATGCGGCCAGGACCACGGCCGCCGGTCTGACCCTATCGATGATATCGCATATCGTCACCGAATAGATGTTGGAGTCGTAGCATTCGGAACCTTTGTCCCTGACATGATACAGCGACCCCACACCGCATCCGAAGATCGACGGATACAGGGGTTTGAGGTCCGGCCCTCCGAAGATGACTGCGAAGGTCCTTCCGCCGTTCATCCTGCAGACCGCATCCAATACCTGCATGCTGGAATCTGCTATCCTCGGCCCTTCCGGACACCGCAGGACCTCCAGCCACACCAAGGCGCCGTCCGAGGTTGACTGGTCGAGATCGTACCTCGACAGCATTCCCGGAGGGAGCTCCGCGTCATCCCTACCGTCTCCGGACGAGCACGAGGAGCATGAGGAACAGGAGCTTCCGCTGCATCCCGACATCGATAGGCCACCTCCTGAGTGCATAGGAACATGATATCGTATAGGCCATCCGTCTACAAAATAATTGAGCAGGATGTGAGATAGTTTAGAAAGCCATGAGAAAGAATTACCGAAGATACATCCATATTGGACAATATATAAACGCATACGAAAACATCCTCAGTCAAATAACCTGATGCCGTTAGGAGTTGTTGATGATGAAGTTCGACAAGATATTAGTCCCCATAGACGGGAGTCCGCTATCAGAAGTTGCAGTCGACTTGGCACTTCATTCCGCTGGAACATTCGCTTCGCACGTCACATTCGTCTACGTCGTCGATGTGACCGAGTACAACAGGTTCGGTTCCATCGACGGAGGCGCCATGATATCTTTCAGGATGCAGACGGAAGGGAAGATGTTCCTCGAGAATGCGGCTAAGATGGCAGAGAAAGCTGGCCTCGAAGTTGAGACTAAGCTCATCGAGGGCGTTCCCGCTAACGTCCTGAGCGAGCTGTCCAAGGATGTCGACATGATCATCATGGGTGTCACCGGTAAAGGTGGCGCAGGATACGGCCATGTCGGTCGCACCGCGGCAAAGGTGATAGAGAACTCGTACTGCCCTGTACTGACGCTGAAGTCCGGTTCCCACAGGCTCGAGAACGTTCTGCTGCCGGTGGTCTCAAGCCATGAGGCAGCAATCGATCTCGCCATCGAGACCGTCAAACGTATAAACGGAAAGCTGACGGTGTTCGCGGTGAAGAGCAAGGACTTCGATGCGGAATCCGTGGTCCAGCAGGTCGCCGATAAGTGTTCGGCGGCAGGTATCAATGTGGGCACCGAGATCGCCATGGGAGACCCGGCCGATGCGATCATCACGAAGTCCGGATTGTTCGATCTGGTGATCATGGGTACCGAGGGACGCCAGGGTCTGAAGAAGATCCTCAACGGAAGCGTTGCCGAGAAGGTCATGCTGAACGCGGCATGCCCCGTTACAATCATCAGGGAATCCTGATCCTTTTAATCGAGGGGCTTCGCCCCTCCTTTTCCAGTTTTGACAGATTCTTCAGATCCGCACGGTGGGGGACAGCCATGGCCCTGGCCGTTCGGATAGTGATGCAATAGAAGAGTGGAGCCGCCTCTGAGATTCGAACTCAGGACCTGCTGATTACAAGTCAGCCGCACTACCGGGCTATGCAAAGGCGGCAGGTAGTATGGCAAGGTATAGACACCTTGTTTATATGAGTTTCCACAACGCGTTGGCGAATCACCAGCATCCAGATTGATCGGTTCGCTTTGAGCAACCTCCGTCCAGTAGATGCCTTTACTCGCCTGCGGGAACGATACCTATATAATAAGTGATGCTATCGGCGCAGTAGTTAATTACCTATCACGGTGAATATCATGGCAGACTCAAAGAAGCTTGTTCGCCTTTCCTACAAGGCCTACCTCGCCGACGCAGACGAGAGATTGTACGACACGACAGACGCAGATGCAGCCAAAGAGGCCGGTATCTTCAACGAGAAGATCAAGTACGAGCCCATGGCATACCTGTTCGGATCCAACGTCCTCTTCCCGGACCTCTCCGCAGCCATCGAGTCCGCAGAGGTTGGAAAGGAGACCACCGTCACAATCCCCTGCGAGAAGGCAGCCGGAGCAAGGAACCCCAAGCTCATCGAGCTCCACCCCATCAAAGAGTTCTACAAGCAGGAGATCAACCCCTACCCTGGAATGTCCGTCTCCCTTGGAAACAGGACCGGAGTCGTAATGTCCGTCGCAGCCGGACGTGTCAAGGTCGACTTCAACAACCAGCTCGCCGGACACGACCTCAAGTACATCTTCACTGTCACCGAGGAGATCGCTGACAACGAGCCCAAGGCACTGGCAATCATCGAGCTCAACCTCGGAACCTGCGAGGGATTCGCTGTCGCCGTCGAGGCCGACAAGGTCGTCGTCACCGAGGCCGAGACATGCAAGTTCGATCAGAACTGGCCCATCGCCAAGTACAAGATCGTCGCCGACATGAGGGCAGCCTTCGGTGTCGAGCGCGTCGAGTTCCTTCAGGTCTGGGATTCCGGAAAGAAGGAAGACAAGAAAGAGTGATGTTGGGGTTTTCACCCCAACTCCCCCAAAACTCTTTACCACCCTTTCGGGTAAGTTTCTAACAAGTTTGATCCATCCATCTCAGTCGAAGAACGCCAGAATGGTGTTCAGCTCGCTGTTCCTGTCGCGGTCAATGCGGCATCCGTACTTGTCGTACTTCATGTAGTTCTGCTCTCTCATCCTGCTGGCAGGAAGAGGGGACAGAAGGGTCTGCTTGTAGTTACTCATGTTTTTCACCTGCAGTCTTGGGGGCTGCAGATGTAATATGGTGTCATGCCTATAATAACATTAAATTGTAATTGTTGTTATTGTTGTTATTTATTATTGCGCGACAGGGATAGCCAGATCAGTGAATGGACGGGTCACCATCTGCAGAGGGAACGTGTGTCTATCCACATGTCCCCGCCGCATTTGGGGCACAAGATATCGGTCGGAAAGTGATTAACAAGCTCCATCGATCTATTGCACCTGGGGCATCTGTGCCTGGTCATGAAGAAAACCTCGGGATCCCATTTCGCATCGGCGTGGATCACCAGGGAATCATAGCTCTTCGTGTATCCGCAGGGGCAGCGGAACACATCCGCCTGGAAGTGGAACATCGCCTTGGGATGCTTCTCGATCGCATCTCTGGCATCCTTCCCGTACTTCCCTTCCCTGATCTCGGCCAGATCCTTGCGGTCACCCCATCCTTTGCAGTTGTACATGCCGGCTATCAGATCCTCATCATGGCCGCATTGCCTGCAACGATAGGTGTACTCTTCGCCCATAGGGGCCTCCCGCGGTCCGATGATGAGGTCCCGCAGATAAAATTACTCTGGGAAGAATGGGAGTCCGGGATCGCTCCCGGACACACCTCCCGCCCGCTGTGAAAAAAGGAAATATCAGCGTTCAAGAGGCACGGGCCGGCGTTCAGCCCGAATAGAAGGTCGCGATTATGTTGCGCCCTTCGTCGGTGAGGATATACTTGGAGTTGAGATCGTCCTTCTGGACCCAGCCCTTCTCGAGCCATTTCCAGATGAAATCCCTCTGGTAGTAGACAGCCTCTGTCTGGCGCTGAGTTGATTTGCGGTTGGGGTCGCTGTTCTCAGTGTTGCGGTACCAGATGCCCGCGTCCTTGAGGGCCGCGATCATCTTTCCGCTGGTGACGGATAGTCTGTCCCTGTTCCGTTCGTCCAACAATCTCAGGCCGCGGACCAGACGTTCTTCCGGGATTTGGATGGAATAGCTTGGAAGTTGTCTTGGGTCGTAGGTGGTTTTTGTCAGACCGACGGGCTTGCCTCCGATGAAGTAGTTTTTGCGGATGCCGTCGGCATCCACAGTGTATTCCTTCGTACCAACGGAGAACGGGATGGTGCCGGGGACCATCATGGAAGCTATGGCGGCAGCCGCCGCGTATTCCGGTCCTCCGGAGGAGATGTTCACGTAGATCTCGCACTGCTCGCCGGATGTGGCGACCGCCGAATGCTCGGCCTGGATGATGTCCAGGACGACCTTCAGCATCAGCGAGAAATCCGTGACCTTCTCGATGTGCTCTACGATGTCGACCTTGCGCGGGGACTGTTCCTCTATGATCTCCGTCACACGGTCGTAGAACTCTTGGTATACACTGTTGCTCTGGCTGGTGGGGTCCCTCACATAATGGATTATGTGGGCACGATTGATTTCGTAGAACAAGATCGGATCCGTGACCTTCGTTGTCTCGAAGGTGACACAGGCGATCATTATCCTCTTTTTCCGACCAGACTGCAGAGCGCATCCCCAGTATAGTGATGGCTGTCCTGGTATATAATAACATTTATTACGTAATTTACAATCATAATAAAAATTACAAATTAGTGTTTATCTATGTGTGTGGCAATGATTAATCGCTCGATCGGAGCGCATAGAACATCCCTGAAACACTTTAGCCCGGCATTCGCCGGGTCCATCCCATCCAGAAGGCGAAGATCGAGTAATCGTCCTGCTTGACCAAAATGCTTTTATGCCCTTCCTATATAGCGACATCCAACGGACAGGTGGCCTAGCTTGGATATGGCGGCAGCCTCCTAAGCTGCAAGCCGAGGGTTCGAATCCCTCCCTGTTCGCCATTTTTCTTCTCTATCCCTTGGAATCGCTATGTTATGAACTGCACGCAGAGTCTAAGCGTCCAGACATAACAATAAAAGTTAATAGCCCGATACGGAGCGCATGAAGTACGGAACATGGGCGAGGATCATTAGATGGTCCATCGTCATCGTGGTCGCAGTCATACTGATCATACCTTGCGCTTCCGTGATCGTCCAGCTGCGCAACGGGGAGACCCCGATAGAAGTGGTCCCTGTGGATTTCGAGTCGGACGAGCTGGGGACGACGATCGTCATCGAGATCATCACCAACAAGTCTGTCGCATCCAGTATCAAAGCGGATCCCAAGATAGGATTGACCGATGGGGAGAATGCGCTCATGTTCGATACGTACAGCGAATCCGGGGAATCATCGATAACGGTCAGCGTCTCCTTCCCCACCGTGTTCATGGAGGTGGGTTCCACCCTGATGTACGACACCGTAATCGATGTGGGCTTGGACTACATGGGATATGCCACCGTGAATGTTAGCCTTAATACGGGGCAGCAAACGGGTACTCAGACGGTGAGCGCCCATAACAATGTGGTCATGATCTATGACTGCAGGTACATGAGTTCGGAGGGTAGCGGGAGCATAGGGGAATGCGAATACTACTCGGACGGCGAGAACGTGACGTTCCGGGTGCCGGAGGGCAAGATATCGGAGTACTTCAAGACTGTTCAGACCGGTTTGACGATAGAATCGGACGAGCTGGAGTATTCATTGGATGCCGATCAGGTGTACGCACTGGGAGTGGCGTTCGAACAGCTGGAGGCGATGGCATGACGGAAGAGGAGAAGAACTCGCCGATTCTCGGAGCTATATTCTTCATGGTCACAGTACTGTTCGTGGGTGCGATACCCTACCTGATCATCCACCACCTGATAGACGATCCGTCGGCATTCGGCCCGTTCGCGAACGAGATAGACCTGAGCCCCCTCAGGGATCTGCTCATGCGGTGCATCTATCTCTGTCCAGTGATGGCGGTGCTGTCGTTCTTCGTAGGCTTCTTCCCCAAGGGCAGCAAGAAGAATACCATCGCCAGGGCGGTCAAGGTCATCGCATCCATCGGGTTCGTCCTGTATGTCACCAATCTCGGTAAGATAGGCGACATCTTCATCATCAATAAGGGCGGGATGGAGATCACCATAGGCATGGTCCTGGTTCTGGCCCTAGTGCTGATGATTATCTTCAGGCTCCTGAAGTTGCCTATAATCTACGCGGATTACGTGGATGCCCAGAAAGAATCCGAGAAGGAGAGGGAGAACGAGTACGTGGATCCGTGGGAGGGAAGGCGGAGGACCTGATCCCCGCCTTCCGGTCTCACTCGACCCAATTGAAGTTGCTGATGCCCGCACCGTATTCGAAGTGATACTTCACGATGCCGGAATCTATTTTGGCCAGGGTGCTGGAGCCGGTGATCATCTTCACACGGTCGCCGTCCCTCTCGAATCTGAATCCCTGCTTGTTCAGACCGGTCGGGGCCATCATGGCGTATTCCACACCCTTTACGAACCACTCGGGAGCATCATCGATGTCCGCGACGTCCTTGATCGGCTTGTTCTTGTGCGGGACGCCCTGATTCTCACCGTAGCCGATGCAGATGTTTATGACGGTCCTGTAGCCCTTGTCCAGGTCCTTGTCGGCCTCCTTCTTCCCGGCCATCATCGCCCAGCATGTGTTCAGGCCCAGGGTCTGTGCGAAGAGCACCAGATGCTCCCCGTAATAGCCCGCATCCACCTCCAGATGGTCCGATGCCGGGCCGATGACGGAGATGTAGTTGACGGCGTTCTTGAACTTCATGACGCTCTTGAGCATCAGCCCCGAGAACGCTTTCGGCTCGTCAAGGATCAGTTTGATCATCATGCCGCTGTCCTCGTTGACGCGGGCGATCTCCTCCTCCAGCTTGGCCAGAGTCTCCCCCTCTATCTTCGCCTCCGTGTACTGTCTGACGGAATGGCGGTTCAATATGGCCTCGTCGAAATCCATGATGTCAGCACCCTCTGTATCCTGCAAGCGCCTTCAGGTTGGCATCCGGGGTCTGGGGCGGCACCCCGCACTCGGGGGTGATCACCGAATACCCTGCGGCCGCGGCCTTCTTCGATGATAGCACGATATCTTCCGGTTTCCCCTGCATGAGCACGTCTATGGGATCCACGCCGCCAACGAGGATGACCTTGCCTCCTACGCGGTCGTATATCTCCTGCGGATCGCCGAAGCACTGGACGGAGAGCGCGGTAGGCCCAAGACCAGCGAGCGGTTCCAGCACGTTGGACGTCTGTCCGCATACATGGGCGGTGGAGAACGAGTCCTTGATGCTCGAGTAGAGCTTCTTTTCGGATGGGGCGTATGCATCGAACATCTCCGGAGGGAATATGTCCTCAGCCCCTTCGGTTATGACGAACAGATTGTCAGAGAATTCGGACAGGGCCTCGGCATAGGCGCATTGGTACGGCGTAACCTTCTCGACCCATTTCACGGTGGAATCCATGTCCATGAAGGAGGCCATGATGAAGTTCTCCATTCCGACCATATAGTTGGCGAGCTCCAGGGGCCCGACGACGCAGGATGTCAGGAAGAGCTCCGGATGCTCCTTGGAGATCCTCTCGGCCGTGCGGATGTACATACTGCATCTGTCCTTGGCAAGGAACTCCTCCACAGGGATGAGGTCGGGAGGTTCTCCGACCTCTCCCGTCCTCCAAGGCGAGTCGGATACGGCGGGCTGTCTTGCATTGCTCCCCCTGTCGATGGTGCATCCTATGGCCTCGGCCTCGGCGGTTATGTCGAAGGGTATGCGTATGGTCGCGAACCCGAACTGCTTAGACGGCTGGAGCGCGAGCTCGATCATCAGATCCTCGTTGTAATTGGCCTCGGGCCAGCGTGCGCCTGACGATTCCATCATGGATATCGTCCCGGTCTGTGAGAACAATGCCGGCGGAGGAGAATCTACGTTCTCCCCGTTCATGGCGGCCACGATCTCATCCTTGGTGTTCATGGATATAAAAGACCGTCTTGAAGATATAAACCGAAGTGATATACCCGTTTATGAGTGGCTGCAACGTCCTGATCGTGGGTGCCGGCATAGCCGGCATGTCCGCTGCCATGCACCTTAAGAGGATGGGGGTGGAGGGCGTCACAGTCATGGAGCGTATGTCCGGGGACCGTTACGATCGCTACCACAGGACATGTGGCGAGGCAGTCAGCGAGACCGCGGTCCGTCTTTCGGGCATCGGCAGGGGATGCATCGTGCGCGACGTGGACTCGATAAGGATCACGTGCGGGGGTGTGGACATAAACATCCCCGTGGAAGGCCACATAATCGATCGCAACGGGCTTCTGAGGGCCATGAGGGAGGAATCCGGTGCGGAGTTCGTCCAAGGGTGCGTTATTGGCGTTAAGGAGGCGCAGGACGGTTTTATCGTGACGTCCACCGCAGGGGAGTTCCGCTGCAGATATTTGATAGGGGCGGACGGGGCCTTCTCGGTCGTCAGGAAGGGGATGTTCGGCACGTCCCCGGAGATACGGTTCCCGGCCGTGAACAATCTGGTCGAGGGGGATTCGGAGACCACCGTCCTCGGATTCGAGGTGTCCACGAGGTATCACGGGGCATACAGATGGGACTTCCCCGGCAAGCAGGGCCTCAGATCCGTGGGGTACGAGTGCGGCACAGACGATATCCCCGACCATGTGGAGCGGGGCATCCGCTTCATCGTCGCCGGGTCGGACAGGACCGTGGTCAAAGGCAACTGCTGCCTGGTGGGCGATGCGGCGATGCTGATCAACCCGATATGCTACGGGGGGATAAGGGCCGCCCTGCTATCCGGGAGGAAGGCGGCGGAGGCCATCTCGTCGGGCGACCTATCATCCTATCAGGCATGGGTCAGGAAGGATGTGATGTTCGACCGCCATTTCCTCGACGCCCTCATGGATTTCAGGTCATGGGAAGAGGCGGATTACCTCGATTCGGTGAGGCCGTTCAAGGGCGGGTACTCCCTGCTCAGGGGATTCTATGCGATACTGAGGCGTCCGAGGTGGGCCAATGTGTACATGTCCGTATGGATGGCCTTCCGCAAGGGATGGTGACCGGTTCCTGTATTACGCGCGTTCTTTTTATTTTATATATAACAAATTAGATACAGGACTCCGTTGATCACATGACTGATTTCACTTACGAAGTTACAGAGAACATCGCTGTTCTTTCGGAGTCCTCCAAGGGATGGACGAAGGAGCTCAACCTGATCAGTTGGAACGGCAGAGAACCCAAGTACGATATCAGGGAATGGTCCCCCGACCACAGCAAGATGGGAAAGGGAATCACGCTCTCCGACGAGGAGGTCGAGGTTCTCAAGAAGGCCCTCAACACGAGGGATATCTGAATTTCAAAGGGGGGGACACCCCCAATCTTATTTTTCCAACGGCCCCCAGAGGTCGGTTTCACTCGATTCATACCGTTCTAGAATCTCTAACATTGCTCGGTTTGTTTTGATATACTACTTCGAAGATATCCGCTCTCACGAATTATTGCGATTCGGAGCGTGAACAATATGGCATACGGCGGATACAGGCACGACAGGGACAGACCCAAGGAGTTCTTCAAAGCGACATGTTCAGACTGCGGTCAGGAATGCGAGGTCCCCTTCAAGCCGACTGAGGGTAGGCCGGTTTACTGCAGGAACTGCTTCCAGAAGCACAGGCCTGCTGTCCAGCCAGACAGATCCAAGTTCTGAAACAGCAAGGGGCGCATGCCCCGAGCATCATTTTTTACTGACGGTCAACAGCGTAAGCACCATGAACGTCGGAAGGGCCAGGAGCGCCGATGCGCATCCTAGTATTAGGAGCACGGGCCCTATGGTCTCTATGTCAGTGAGGTAATGGACGGCCAGGCCCAGGGCGGCCAGGGCTATGCCTACGACCAGAAGTATCTCGGCCAGAAGCTTGTACTGACGCGGCTCCATCAGACCACTTGAATTCCAGCGGTGTTGGATGCGCTCTCGTCCCAGATCTCCACGATCTTGAATTCCCAGACGGCGACGGTGGGCAGGTTGAACTTCTCCATCGCAAGGCACATCCTGTCGAAGACCTCGCCCTCCACCAGCCTTGCGGTGGTGACCCCCTTGAGGGAGTAGGCGTTCTTCCCCTGCCACACGAGTATCTCCACGTTGGGGTTGGTCTTGAGGTATTCGCACGTCCTGTGCATGAAGACCTCTGCGACAACGACCGTGTCGTCGCCGACCATGGACAGGCTGGCACAGACAATGGCGTGGGGCTTCCCCTCGGGGGAAACGGTCGTCAGGACCTTGTGAGTGTCGGGGTGTTTGATCATCCTTGCTACTGGTTCGGGTATCGAGACCATCTGAATCATTCCTCTTTGATGGGGCGGAGGCACTGTATGACCAATTCCATCTTCCCATCCTTGTAGTAGGGCACGGTCCTGCATTCAACAAGGGTTCCCGTGGACGGGATGGTCTTCCTCCTCGCGGGGTTGGTGGGCTCTCCGATGACGACGGTACCGACATCGCAGTCGCTGCACGGAATGGAGTTCTTGAACAGCTGGTGGCATTTCATCGTCAGCGCCTTGTCGACGCTGATCCCGAAGGCCTTCTCGCCAGCATGGTTCATCCACAGGATGTTGTGGTCCGCATCGTGTATGACAATTACCTCCTCGATGGTGTCGAGGATGAGGTTCATCAGCTTCTCGGTGTAGATTTCGGATTGGTCCATTTTGCTCCCCAACATAGGAGAACGCATTATGAATAGATAAACCGCTTGCAGAGGGAGCCGCTGTTTTTGACCAGCTCCATGACCTACTCCATTTTATACGGTTATTTTGATAGAGGGCGCCGATGAACTACGACGTTGTCATAATCGGAGCAGGGCCTGCAGGATTAACGGCTGGTATTTACGCTAGATCCAAGGGCATGACAACACTTCTGCTGGACTCCGGCCGTGTCGGGGGACAGCTCGTAGGACTCTACCCAGAGAAGGGAATTCACAATTACCCAGGCTTCGAGACCATTCAGGCCAGGAAGCTTTCGGACAAGCTCTACGCCCAGGCGGAATCCATGGGCTGCGATATCTTCGAGCACGAGAAGGTCGAAGAGATCAACAACGGGGAGGACGAGCTCATCGTCATCACCACGAAGGCCGAGTACCATGCCAAATCCGTCATAATCGCCATAGGCATGGGCAGCTTCAAGCCCAGGAAGATGGGGTGCCCCGGAGAGGAAGAGCTCTACGGGAAAGGGGTCACGTACATCCTCCCCGCCAAGGAGGAGCTGGTCGGCAAGAAGGTCACCATGTTCGGCGGAGGGAACAGCGCGATAGACATGGCCCTCATATCGAGGCAGGTTGCGGAGACGACGCTGATCCACCGCAGGGCAGAGTTCAGGGCCGACGAGTCCACCGTCAGGGAACTGGAGAAGAGCGACGTCACCACGATCATGAACGCCAATCTCAAGTCCATCAACGGAAAGGACAAGGTCGAATCCGTGACCATCACCCAGGACGACAAGGAGATGACGATCCCCTCGGACCTCGTAGTGATCAACATCGGGATCACGGCGGACCTGGACGACCTCAAGAAGTGGGGCATAGAGCTCACGAAGGACGGCCTGGTCAAGGTCGATTTCGATATGTCCACCAACCGTCCCGGCATATTCGCATGCGGCGATGTCGTGTCGTACGAGGGCAAGTACAAGCAGATCACCACGGCCTGCGGGGAGGCGACCACCGCCACCATGATGGCCTACAAGTTCGTCAAGAAGCCCTACTGGGCCTGAGAGGCTCCCGGAGGGAGGTCCGTGGAACCGGAAGGAGCGCCCCGGGACTTCACGGCCGGAGGGTATCTGGTCGACGGGAAGGAATTGGTCCCCTGCACGGTAACCTGCACCGGGGGATCCGCACGTCTGGAGCTCTCAGAGCCGGACAGATGCGATTTCACAGCATTGTTCATACGCGACCTGGTCAACGCACACACCCATGGCGGGGACTACGGTCTGAAGGTCCCCGCAGGGCTGTCTCTGGAGGAGCTTGTGGCCCCTCCCAACGGGCTCAAGCACAGATACCTGTCGGAGCTGGGTCCCGAGGGGCTCAGAGACAATCTTAGGAGGTTCGACAGGGCATCCGCGGGATACGGTTCATCATCGTTCATCGACTTCAGAGAGGGAGGCGTCGAAGGCTGCAGAGCCCTCAGGGAGTGCAGCCGGGATGCCATAGTGCTCGGCCGCCCCGTCTCGCCCGAGTTCGATCCCGGAGAGGTGCACGACATACTCCAGATAGCGGACGGGATCGGTCTTCCCAGCATATCGGACATGGATATGCGCTACATCGAGGCGATAGCCGACGAGGTCCGCAGGGAGAGGAAGATACTGGCCATCCATGCCAGCGAACGCGTCCGCGAGGACATAGACGCGGTCCTGTCCCTGGATCCGGCGTTCGTCGTCCACATGTGCGAGGCCACCGACGGCGACATGTCCAAATGCGCTGAGGCGGAGGTCCCGATAGTGGTCTGTCCGTCATCCAACGCCTACTTCGGCAAGGCGACGCCCGTGGTGAGGATGCTGGATGCCGGTGCCGAGGTGTCCCTGGGGACAGATAACGGCATGCTATGCGAGCCCGATCTAATCAAGGAATCCGAGGTCCTGAGGGGTCTGATCGAGACCCAGGGAGGGGACCCGTCCGATGTGTGGGGCTGCCTTTCAGGTTTTGCGTGCAAGTTATTAAATCGCACGAGTAGGATGATGGAGGAGAGACAGGAACGGTACCTCACGGTGGTCCCGCATGGGATGCAGGATAAAACCGCTGGAAAGGGTGCGTTCCGGGTCAAGTTGAATCGAGGGTGAGTTGAAATGTCATTCAGTAAGATCCTGGTACCGACAGATGGAAGCGAATATACTAAGCCAGCGATCAAGCAGGCGATCGAACTGGCCAAACTCACCGGTGGTGAGGTCACAGCGCTTTATGTCCTAGATCAGACCGTTCTGACCAACATGCCGATGGATACGGCCGTCATGAACGTCTACAAGACGCTGGAGAAGGAAGGCCAAGAGGCAGTGGACTACGTCATGAAGCTTGCGGAGGAAGCGGGCGTCAAGGCGAACCTCTCCGTCAAGGAGGGAACCCCTGTCAAAGTCATACTCGAGGAGTCGTCCAACTTCGACATCATCGTCATGGGAACTCTCGGTAGGACAGGGATGTCGAAGCTCCTCATGGGAAGCGTTGCAGAGAGGGTCGTAAGAGCCGCATCCTGCCCCGTGATGGTCGTTAGGGCCCCGGAGGCAGTCGAATGAGTGGGACGATCTCCGACATAATGGTACCCGCGCCCATAGTCTGCGAGGTCCCCGGATCCCGCAACGATGCCATCAACATGATGGTGAGGAACAAGCTCACTGGCCTCCCGGTCGTCCGCTCATCCGACGGACAGCTCATGGGGATAGTATCCAGGAGGGATATCTTCCGCAAGTTCGAGGAGGACCAGCTGTCGATGATAATGAAGAAGGAGATCAAGACCGTCACGCCGGACACAACGGTGGAGGAGGCGGCGGAGATCTTCTACAGCATGAGGATACACAGGCTCCCCGTCGTCGAGGGAGGCAAGCTGGTGGGCATAGTCACGCCCACGGACCTCCTGAAGCTCGTCAGGGGCATGAAGACATCCCTGACAGCGGAGGACGTCATCAACACCACATGCGTCACCGCGTTCGAGGACGAGCCGCTCACGTACACCATACCCGCCATGAGGGTCAGCGACGTCACGGCATTGCCTGTCCTCGACGCCCACGGGTCCCTCGTCGGTATCATAACCGACCGTGACCTATTCGACGACCAGGTGAAGGACGTCGACGCCATGAAGGCGCTGGGCATCTCGGCGGACAGCAACCTCGCAGACTACAGGAACGTCCTGCCGCTGTTCTACGCGGCAACGGACAGGTACCTCCAGGAGGACAGGAAGGTCAAGGACTTCATGGTCAAGGACCCGATGACGATCTTCAAGAAGACCCCTCTGTCGGAGGTCGCAAGCATCATGCTCAACCATGATTTCGGCCAGCTCCCGGTGCACGGGACCAAGGACGAGCTCATCGGTATGATATACGACGTCGATGTACTGAAGGCCCTACTGAAGTGATCACGTGGCAGACAACAGCAGCAACGACCTGGCATCGGTTATCAAGCGCAGGGGCTTCATCTGGCCCTCGTTCGAGATGTACGGCGGAGTGGCCGGCATGTACGACTACGGCCCTCTGGGATGCGCCCTGAAGAACAACATCATCGAGATGTGGAGGTCCATATACAAGGGAAGGGAGGGATTCGTCGAGATCGATTCCGAGACGGTCAACCCCAGGGAGGTCTTCAAGGCATCCGGACACCTGGACAACTTCGCGGACCTGATCACCTACTGCAAGAAATGCCAGGCCCCGTTCAGGGCCGATCATCTGGTCAAGGACTTCTACGACAACCCGGACGTCCTCACACCCAAGCAGCTGGAGGAGGCCTTCGTCAAGAACGGCATAAAGTGCCCCGACTGCGGCGGAGAGCTGGGCCCGGTCGAGGAGTTCAACCTGATGTTCAGGACCAACATCGGTCCCGGCAACGCCCGCGTGGGGTACATGAGGCCCGAGACCGCGCAGGGTATCTTCGTCAACTATTCCAACCTTTACCGCTACAACAGGGACAAGCTCCCCATGGGAGTCATCCAGACGGGAAGGAGCTACAGGAACGAGATCGCGCCCAGGCAGGGAATGATCCGCATGAGGGAGTTCAACCAGATGGAGGTCGAGCTCTTCGTGGACCCCGACGACAAGGACTGGGCCAGGTTCCCCGAGGTCGAGGACGGCAAGCTCGACCTGATCCCCAACACGACGCTCGAGCTGACCACCATGACCGTCAAGGAGGCGGTGGAGAAGGGCGTCATAGCCAACCGCGTCCTGGCGTACTTCGTGTACACCACCAAGCAGCTCCTGCTGTCCCTCGGTATCGACGAGAAGAGGCTCAGGTTCAGGGAGCACGAGAAGGACGAGATGGCCCACTACGCGGCCGACTGCTGGGATGCGGAGGTTCTCCTGTCCTACGGCTGGACCGAGATCGTCGGCATCGCGGACAGGGGCAACTGGGATCTCTCCAGGCATGCCCAGTTCTCCGGACAGGACCTCACGCATTTCAAGAAGTACGACGAGCCCAGGGAGACCGAGGTCGAGAGGATCAACCCCAACGGGAAGGTCCTCGGACCGACGTACAAGGCCAAGGCAAGGGCGATCTCCGAGGCCATATCGGCGATGCCCCCGTCCGCCATCGTGGACGGCAAGCTGAAGGTCACCGTGGACGGCGAGGAGATCGAGCTGGGAAGCGAGTGCTTCGAGGTCGTCAAGAGGGTCGAGAAGGTGGCGGGAGAGAGGGTCATACCCCACGTCATAGAGCCTTCCCACGGACTCGACAGGATATTCTATTCAGTTCTCGAGCACGCCTACAGCTACGATGCGGAGAAGGACTACGTCGTCCTCAGGCTCGCACCGGCCGTCGCGCCCATCAAGGTGGGCGTCTTCCCGCTCATGGAGAAGGACGGCCTGGACACCGTGGCCAAGGAGATCTACGAGAAGGTCCACACCAGCAGGGTCGAGGCCTACTACGACGGATCCGGTACCATAGGTAAGAGATACGCCCGCATGGACGAGGTCGGAACCCCCTGGTGCATCACCGTCGACTACGATTCCCTGGAGGACGGCACCGTCACCATCAGGGACAGGGACTCCACCGAGCAGAAGCGCATCCCCAAGGACGATGCGCCCAGGATCGTCGACGAGCTCCTGGCCGGAAGGCCGTTCGCAGACCTTTGAAACCCAAAAATCCCTTCGGGACTTAGGGTCCCCAAGGGATGAAACTTATTATACTACCTATGAAACCGAGGTAACTTTCCGTTTTTATTACGACCCTTCGCACCCTGTCGATTGGTCAAAAACAGGCATCGCAGGGCCCCGCAATCTATCCTTCGAATACCGAAAAACGCACCTGCCAGCTACCTTTATATGCTCATTAATCCGATTCATAATACGAGGTGTAAACATGGGTGTAAAGGACCTAGAAGATCTGAAGAAGCTATCGATGTTGAGATCGCAGATCGACGGCATTTCCGTCGAGAAGATTATGTCCACAGATTTTCCGACCATCGACTCCGACACCACCATCGCGAACGCTCTGTCCGTGATGAAGGATACCAAGTACCAGGATGTACCGGTGGTAGAGAACGGAAACTATGCTGGAGTGATCACATATTCGGCGATCCTCAGGAAGAAGAGCGTCTCTTTGGATGCGAAGGTCAAGAACCTGATACGCAACATCCAGACGGCTACCGTCGATTTGGAGATCACCAAGATCGCCGAGATGTTCATCTCGAACAACTGCAGGCAGATCCCGGTATTGAACGGGAAGAAGATCATCGGAGTGGTCAAGAGGAACAAGATCATCGACATAGTAAGGGACATCAAGGCCCTGAAGGAGATCAAGGTCTGGGAGATCATGACCAACCCCGTTGAGGCTGTCAAGCAGCACGATCTCATGGATGACGCACTAGAACTGATGATAAGGGAGGACATTAGGACCCTCCCAGTGGTGGACGAGACCGACCGCGTGGTCGGAGTAGTCGGCATGAAGGAGATCATTGACAACAACTGGAAGAAGGACAACAAGACCATCGGCGACCTGGCCAAGAGCTCGAGGTCGCAGATCACTGTGGAGTCCATTTCGACCACCTCCGCGAAGACCGTAGAATGGGATTCGGACGTGGCCGAGGCGGTGTCTGTCATGGTCGAGAACGGATTCTCAACCCTGCCGGTAATCGAGAGCAACGCTCTCGTGGGAGTCATCACCGAGTATGACGTCCTGGAACTCATATCCGCATGCAGGGAGAGGGACATGCTGTTCGTCCAGATCAGTGGCCTGGAGGATGATGAGAAGGATTACACCGATGCCATCTACAAGGACATCGAGAACATGGTCGCGAAGGTCTCCAAGATATACAAGCCGGAGTCCCTCAACATCCATGTCACGAGGTACAACGAAGCCGGTGGCAACCCCAAGTACAGCATCACCGCGAGGCTGTTCATCAACGGAACCGGTCTGATGATGAAGGAGGTCGGATACGATCTCACCAAGACCATGTCCGATCTGATCAAGAAGCTGGAAGCGGCCGTTGTTGATATGAAGGAGTCCAAGGTCTCCTTCCGCAACAGGAGAAAGAACTGAAACTATCCGCCCCCCGAAAGGGGGGAAACCCCTTACCTCGTTTTTTCGAATTCCCATGCAGCTGGATACCCCGCGTCTGGTCCTCAGGCCATGGGAGGATTCCGATTCCCGGGTTCTATACGAACTGGCCAGCGACCCTGCCGTGGGGGAGATGGCGGGCTGGAAGCCCCATGGTTCCGAGGAGGAGAGCCTGGGGATCATAAGGACCGTATTCGCCAAGCCCTCTGTGTTCGCAGTCGTCCTGAGGGCCGCCAACCGTCCGATAGGATGCGTGGGCCTGGACAGGGACCCGCAGATCCTGAGGAAAGGGCCCAAGGACGCAGAGCTGGGCTATTGGATCGGCCGCACCTATTGGAACCAGGGGTATGCCACGGAGGCCGTGTCGGAAGTCATCCGCTACGGTTTCGAGGAGGAAGGCATAACGAAGATCTGGTGTCAGGCCCTGGACAGCAACAGGCAGTCGGCCAGAGTCCAGGAGAAGTGCGGTTTCAGGTTCGACCACAGAGGCGTTTTCAGCAATCCCTATGTGGGCGAGGTGGTGACCTCCGTGTCCGTCCTGTCCAAGAAGGATTGGCAGAGGTCCAGAAGACGATCCTCCTCTCAGTCGCCCGTGCACGGATGACGGAGTCGCGCACGCACGTACCTTATATATAGAATCGGGGACTACCATCGACCGTTAGCCATGGCATACGATTCAGCTTCTATTGAAAAGCACTGGCAGGAAGTCTGGAGGGACGACAAGCACTACCGCTTCGACCCCAAGTCCGACAAGCCTGTCTTCAGCATCGACTGTCCCCCGAGATACACATCCGGACCTCTCCATCTCGGACATGCGACCGGATACTCCATGATCGATTTCGCCGCCCGTTACAAGAGGATGAACGGATTCAACGTGTTCTTCCCCCTCTGCTTCGACGTCAACGGAACCCCGATCGAGGTCAAGGTCGAGAAGAAGCACGGTATCAATAAGCTCGACACTCCCAGGCAGGAGTACAGGAGGCTCTGCGAGGAGTTCGCCAACGGCTTCATCGCGCAGATGACCCACGATTACGAGATGCTCGGGGAGTCCATGGACCCCAGCATCTACTACCAGACCGACGCTCCCTACTACAGGAGGATAACGCAGCTGTCGTTCATCAACCTGTTCAAGAGGGGACT
>Ga0265298_10003942_pt1 | contig 19227 bp, 7 predicted proteins | sample AusTroGonzalo_MG_3_FD_193486 | JGI IMG/M metagenome (GOLD analysis project Ga0265298, IMG submission 193486) | Bovine rumen microbial communities from tropical cattle in Woodstock, Queensland, Australia - Gonzalo_01 | ecosystem: Host-associated > Mammals > Digestive system > Stomach > Rumen ... | reverse complement strand
AACTCGGTCACGTCACTATGGTTCGCGGTGAAGAAGGGCGTCCTTGCGGTTGCGGACGTACCGGTTGTCTGGAAGCCTACTGCTCGGCAACAGGCGTGGCTCGTACAGCCCGCGAACTGCTCAGCAAAACTGAACGTCCGTCACTCCTTCGCGAAATGAACCCTGACGACATCACGTCACTCGACGTCTCCATTGCTGCCAGCAAGGGCGACAAGCTGGCTCAGGATATCTATGCTTTTACAGGCAAGATGCTCGGTGAGGCCTGTGCCGACTTCGCGGCATTCTCTAGTCCCGAGGCCTTCATCTTCTTCGGGGGCATGGTCAAGGCCGGCGACCTCATCATGAATCCAATCAAGGAGGCCTACGACGCACATGTCATGAACATCTTCCGCGGTAAAGCCCAGTTCTTGGTCAGCGGTCTTGACGGTGCCTCCGCTGCCGTCCTCGGTGCTTCCGCTATCGGATGGGAAATATAAAGAAAGATGAGAGGTGAGAGATGAGAGATGTAAGATGTGAGAAATAAAAGAGGTTGGTGCAGGACGCTACCAACCTCACTCTTTAAAATATGATAAGGCACGTGGCAATGGCTACGTCAAGCTTATCGGGGGCAAATTTAGAGATTATTTACATAAAAAGCAAATTTTCCGACAACTTTTTTCGCTTTTAGCATAAAAAATGCGTACCTTTGCAGCCAAAACTACTAAAGCAGATTATATGAAAAGACTATTTCAGACCATGATGTTCATCATGCTGGTGGTTGTTGTAGCCCATGCCAAAGGCTGGGATCAGCAGCAGTACAAGCAGATAGAGCAGAGTATTCGTATGCCACAGTTTGCGGACAAGGAATACGTTATCACCAAGTATGGCGCTAAGCCCACTAACACGGCTGCCAAGAACCAGAAAGCCATTCAGAAGGCTATCGACAAATGTTCGCAGAAGGGAGGCGGTCGCGTTATTGTCCCTTCAGGGCAGCGATTCCTGACAGCAGCCATTCAACTGAAGTCGGGCGTGAACCTGGTCGTTGACGAAGGTGCTGTACTGGAATTTGCCTTCGAGCCTGAGCTCTACCCCATCGTGCCCACACGCTGGGAAGGTTTGGACTGCTGGAACCTGTCGCCACTAATCTACGCCTATCAGGCCAAGGACATCGCCATTACCGGTAAGGGAACCATCGACGGCGGTGGCTCGAACGAGACGTGGTGGCCCTGGTGTGGCAGCAAGAAGTTTGGTATGAAGGAGGGCGGCATTGCCCAAAATATGGGAGCCCGCGCCCGTCTGCTGAAATATGCTGAGGACGGCGTGCCCATGGATGAGCGTAAGTTCGGCAAGACCGACGGCCTACGTCCACAGATGATTAACCTGAACCAGTGCGAGGGTATTCTGATTGAGGATGTCACACTGCTGCGTTCACCGTTCTGGGTTATTCATCCTCTGCTGTCGACGGATATTACCGTACGTGGCGTACATATTAATAATGACGGACCTAACGGTGACGGTTGCGACCCCGAGGCTTGCGACCGCGTACTGATCGAAAAGTGTTATTTCAATACTGGTGACGACTGCATCGCCATCAAGAGCGGCCGTAATAACGACGGTCGTGATGGTGGGCAGGGTAAGTATGCCGGACGTCCGTCGAAAAACATCATCATCCGTGACTGTAAGTTCAACAACGGTCATGGTGGTGTGGTCATCGGCTCAGAAATCAGCGGTGGTTGCCAGAACGTGTATGCCGAGAACTGCCAGATGGATTCACCCTCGTTGGACCGTGTGCTGCGCATCAAGACGAACTCGTGCCGTGGCGGTATCATCGAGAACATCAACATGCGCAACATCACCGTCGGACAGTGTGGCGAGGCCGTGCTGAAGCTGAACACCGACTACGAGCCGCGTGAGGTATGCTGCCGTGGCTTCTACCCCACCATCCGCAACGTGACGATGGAGAATGTGACCTGTCAAAGGTCGAAATACGGTGTGATGATTGTGGGCTATCAAGACCCTCAACTGGCTAGCACCATCAACAACATCACTGTCAAGAACTGCCAGTTCAACGGTGTCTACAACAAGCCCATCCATCAGATTGGTCTGGCTCAGGACGTGACCTATGACAACCTGATGATCAATGGTTCGCTTGTCCTGCAGAATCCTCCCTACAAACACTATTCAGAGTGGTTGACATACTCGGAAATGAAACGCGTGCCCGAGAGCTATATGCTCGATTTTTCCACGAGGCCCAAATGGAGCTACGTGATGGGCATCGAACTGGAAGGTATGCTGGACACCTATCTGCGCTATGGTGGCGAGGACATCCGCAAGTACTGCCAGATGTATACCGACAAGATGATTGACGAGAAGGGCAACATCACGGGCTATGACATCCTGGACTACAATCTGGACAACATCCGTACAGGCCACTTCGTGACGCGCATGTATCAGAAATGGCCTGAGGCCAAGAACCTACTGGCCATGAAGACCATGATGAAGCAGTTGCAGGACCAGCCCCGCACCATTGCCGACAAGGTGTTCTGGCACAAGGCCATCTATGCCTATCAGGTTTGGCTCGACGGCATCTTCATGGGTCTGCCATACCGTTGTCTGACGGCACCCATCACTGAGAAAGCAAAAGAGGTAAAAGGTAAAAAGGCTAAGAAAGCCAAGAGTAATCCCATCATCGACATCTACGATGACGCCGTGAACCAGTTGAAGATTACCTACGAGCGTACGCTGGACCCCAAGACCGGACTGAACCGTCATGCCTACGACGAGACACGCAAGACCTTCTGGGCCGACAAGGCAACAGGTCTGTCGCAGCACTGCTGGGGTCGTGCCCAGGGTTGGTATTCGATGGCACTGATTGAGGTACTTGATGCCCTGCCCGATGACTATGCCCGCAAGCAGGAGGTTATAGAACTGCTGAAAAAAGATTTGGACGCCGTCATCAAATGGCAGGATAAGAAGACTGGCGTATGGTATCAGGTGATGGACTCACCCAACCGCGAGGGCAACTATCTGGAGTCTACCTGTTCGGCCATGTTTACCTACGTACTGCTGAAAGCCTATCGCAAGGGCTATGTCGGCGACAAGTACCGTGACGCTGGTATCAAAGCCTATAAGGGTATGATCAACCACTTTATCAAGGTGAATGCCGATAAGACCATCTCACTGACCAACTGTTGCAGTGTGGCAGGTCTTGGTCCGGCTGCCACGCCCGAGGTGGAAGCTGCCCTGAAGACGGTGAACCCCAAAGGCAGCGTCAAAGAGAATAAACGACGTGATGGCAGCTTCAAATACTATCTGAGCGAAGAAATCAGAGACAACGATGCCAAGGGTGTCGGACCGTTTATCTGGGCCTCGCTCGAGATGGAGATGCTTGGATACACGATAGAAAACCTAACAGCCTCGATAGATCGCGAGGCTGTTCTTTTTCGCAACAACCCCGTCATCACCGAAGCAGACCCTTTGGCATCGCTGACCGTAGGCAACGGCCACTTTGCCACAACGGTTGACGTGACAGGTATGCAGACCTATGTGGACGACTACAAGCAGGGCATTCCCCTCTGTGCCATGAGCGACTGGGGATGGCACGCCTTTCCCAACACACAGGGATTGAAGCCTGCCGACAGCGGGAAAAGCCTCAACCTCGGACACGGTCACGAAGAGGTGTATGCCATAGAATACAAAGCCTCAAAAGGAGATGCCAAGCGTAACGTGGCTGCCACAGAGTACTTCCGCGTAAATCCACACCGACTGAACCTTGGTGCCATTGGTCTATCACTGAAAAACGCCAACGGTCAGTCCATCCCTTTAAAAGAACTCAGCGACATCCGTCAGACTCTCCAGCTTTACCACGGTCAGATTGAGTCGCATTTTGTTGCCGACGGTTCTTCCGTCGATGTCACGACTGTTGGACTACCTAACCGCGATGCCGTAGCCTATCGCATTGCCAGCCCATTACTGAGTAATGGACAAGCTGCTGTCACCATCCGTCTGCCCTACCCTACAGGCAAACATGCCGACGATGCCAGCGACTGGTCGAAGCCCGAGCGTCATACATCGCACATCATGTCGCAACAAGCCAACATTGCCGTCATTGAGCACAAGCTTGACACTACCACCTATTATATTAATATAAGGTGGGAAGGTAATGCAAAACTCACAGAAACGGCCCCTCACAACTTTACACTATCCACCGTGGCCGACGTTCTGACCTTTGAGGCAGAGTACCGCCCTGTGCACCAAGGCAGTGCGGTGGTCGATACCCCATTCCGTTTCTCCGATGCCCAGAAGCAAACCCAGAAGTATTGGCATCAGTTCTGGACAGAGACGGCCTTTGCCGACTTCGGTCAGTGTACCGACCCTCGCGCCAAAGAGTTGGAACGCCGTGTGGTGCTGTCGCAGTACCTCACCCGCATCAACTGCGCCAATGCGATGCCGCCACAGGAAACGGGCCTGACATATAACAGTTGGTTTGGTCGTCCGCATCTGGAAATGACATGGTGGCATGCTGTCGACTTTGCCCTATGGAACCAACCGAAGGTCGTGGAACGGATGCTGGAATGGTATGACAACACTGCTGCACCCGTAGCCAAGGACATTGCCAAGCGTCAGGGCTTTAAAGGCCTGCGGTGGATGAAGATGACAGACCCCTGGGCTGGTGAAGCACCATCGAATACAGGCAGTTTCCTCATCTGGCAACAGCCCCACTATATCTACATGGCTGAGGAGATGTATCGTGCCAATCCCACATCAGGAACATTGAAGAAATATGCTGACAATGTAGAGGCAACAGCTGAGTTCATGGCCGACTTTATCAGCTACGATGTCAAGTCGAAGAAATACTACCTGCAAGGGGCAACAGCCATGCAGGAATCTATGTCAAAAGACTTCTCATACAACCATCCCTTCGAACTGGCTTATTGGTACTACGGTCTCTCGGTTGCCAATCAATGGCGCGAACGTATGGGTAAGCCCCGCCATGCAGAATGGGACAAAATTATTAACAATCTGTCGCCACTGCCCACCACCAAGGATGGTATTATCACTGCCGGTCTGCCTAAGGGCAAGACAACAGGGCTGAAGAGTTTTGACCCCTTTGATGCCGTGGCTGCAGGCGCAGCACCTGTCATGGCTACGGAGACCTTCACTGACAAATGCCGCAACGACCACCCTGCCTGTCTCGGAGCCTTTGGACTCTTACCCCCCTGTCCGGTAAACAGCGACAGTGCCACTATCCACCGAACCATGGACTGGGTGATGAAGAACTGGAACTTCCAGACCACATGGGGCTGGGATTACGGCATGATGGCGATGGCTGCCGCCCGTATTGGCGACACGAAGACGGCATTGGACGCCCTGCTCATCGACATGCAGAAAAATACTTACTTGAAGAACGGCCACAACTTCCAGACATCTGACCGTCTACGACTATATCTGCCTGGCAACGGAGCCTTGTTGACCGCTGTCGCCATGATGTGTGCCGGATGGGATGGATGTAAAGAGGTGTTAAACCCTGGTTTCCCGAAAGACGGTACATGGAATGTACGCTGGGAAGGGCTGCATCGTATGCAATAATACTTAGTGTTTTGTGAAGAGGGTGGCACCAGCCCCCTTCTTCACCATCTCAGGTACGTCGCTGTACGGAACAACGTTATAGTCGTATGGTACGGTAACGGCAGCTCCTACTGAAGTTGGTAGACCTTTGGCCTCGGCAATGTAATTGTCTGCCGTCCACGTTACCGCTATGGCTCCATTCTGGCTATAATAATGCTTCACACCCTTTTCCACGTAGTTGCCCTCAATGAGGAACTCTGAGTTCACACGCGGGTTAATACAATTGTTTGCCGTAGTACTGGTGAAGTAATTGTTCAGCATGTGAATCTTTCCGACACGTGCCATCGGCATACGCTGCTTACAGCCAGCTCCCCACCAGCAGAAGGCAAAGGTAGTGTTCAGATAGCCCGGCACCTCCCTGTCGCTATAGCCCACAAGATTGGTATTCTGGTGCATGTATGAGTGTTCTGTATAGCTGAACGTACACCAACTGACAGTAATGAAGTCGGACATACCCGTGATATCGAAGTTACCGTCCATGCCATCCATAAAGGCACAATGGTCTATCCAGCAGTTCCTGGTTCTATTGACACACGTCAGCAGGTCATTACCACCTACGTCAATGGAGCCAGGGCCAATAAACGTGATGTTGCGGATAATGATGTTCTCACAATTCCTCAGACTCAGGATGCCCGAATTGCGATAATTCTCGCTTTGGTCGCCCGTCATCTCGATAATCATCTTGCGCGTGTTATATTCTGCCTCTTCCCTGACCCTATGCCCATTGGGCAAGATGCCACCGCCACCACTGGTACTCATAGTGGGCACACCAGCAGCGTCCAGCATAGCTCTGATGTCGTCAGTCACAAACCACTGGGTACGGATACGGGCATTGTTGATGCCAAGCAGTGTTTTGTCTGACGCGGATACGCCAACATTGCTCGACACGATAAAGTCACCATTTGAGCCGTCAAGGATGACGACATCATACTGTCTGACGGCATCCTCAACTGTTTGTCGCATATCCTGCCCGTCAGATTTCAAGACGACCATCTTGCCCGTAAAACCGTCAGGTACAGGATAAGTATAGCAGCCGCCACCAGTAACATTATAGGTACTGGCCGCATCTGTACGTGAAGCACGGGTACAGAAGCCAAAGGGTTTATCGGCATCGTAGTCAGCGGCCGACATGGCCAGCGACAGAACAGAAAGCAAGAAAACGGCAATTAGTCTCATAGTTTGTTTTGATTTGTTGGTGCAAATGTACGAAGTATTTTCGAACGGACAAAAGATTTATGTAGAAAAATCATCGCGTAAACGTTTAAGTAATGATATTATTATAATATGTACCCATAATCGAAAACATTTTCGTAACTTTGCACCCTGAATTGCAACGCTACACTTTAAACCTTTAGGTTAGAGAACTACAAAACAACAAAAATATGAAAAAACATCTACTTATACTCGTAGCTGCCATGATGTCAGTCATGGCCATAGCACAAGAGCAGGCACCCGCATTCCCTGGTGCCGAGGGACACGGACGTTATACGACGGGAGGTCGCAAAGCAGACGGTTCCACCACCGTCGTTCATGTCACCAATCTTAACGACTCCGGCACAGGCTCGTTCAGAGCTGCTGTCACAGGAGGAACCTATCGTACCGTTGTCTTTGACGTAGCTGGTGTCATTGCGCTGAGAAGCGACCTCAAATTCAAGGACCATATCACTGTCCTTGGTCAGACTGCTCCTTCCCCAGGTATCACCGTTCGATATTATACCGTCCAACCTGGTGCCGACAACATTATACGTTTTATCCGTTTCCGCCGCGGACAAGAGAAGGACATCAACGATGGAGCCGATGCCACTTGGCAACGCAACAAAACGGGCATCATATTAGACCACTGCTCGTTCTCGTGGAGCATCGATGAGGTTGCCTCTTTCTACGACAACAACAACTTCACCATGCAGTGGTGTACTATTGGCGAAAGCTTAGTAGATGCAGGTCATGGAAAGGGAGCCCACGGCTATGGTGGAATCTGGGGTGGCAAACTGGCTTCCTTCCATCACAACATGATATGTCACGTTGCGAACAGATCGCCCCGCTTCAACGGTGCACGCTATGAATGGAACGGTTACACATCCAACAAGCTCTATAGTCAGTATCAATGGGAAAACTATGTGCAGGCTGAGAATGTAGACTTCCGCAATTGTATCACCTATAACACCAATGGCTGCTACGGCGGCCCAGGCGGTGGTCAGATCAACATGGTAGGCAACTACATGAAGAGTGGACCCGCAGCTACCGTTACCAAACTGACCCAATGCACCGTTGCTGCAAGCGGCAACTCTTCAGGACACCCCAACATCTATGGTATGGCCAGCCGATACTATGTAAGCGGCAACCTCATTGACGGCGCAGAGGCTGGGTGGAATGAGTTTACCTATGATGGAGGCACCGTCACTCAAAACGGCAAGCACTATGCCCAAGACCCCAACCACATGCATGGCAGCGATGCTGAATATATCACCGTCAGTGGCACCGACTACGTCTGCATGGTACTCGACAAAGCTGCGCCAACGGGCGAAGTCACGACCCATACTGCCGACAAGGCTTTCGAAAAGGTACTTGGCTTTGCAGGTGCCTCACTCTATCGTGACGAAGTAGATGAGCGTTACATGAATGAGGCTCAGAATGGTACAGCCACATACACTGGCTCAGTTACAAAGAAGAAAGGGTTAATCGATATCGTGGCCGACTGCAATGGCTATACTGAGGAAAACTTCCCAACAGGTCAACGCGAGGCAGGTTTCGATACAGATAAGGATGGTATTCCCGATGATTGGGAAGTTGCCAACGGTCTGAACCCTAACGACAAGAATGATGGCAATAAATACACTATCGATACTAAGGGCTTGTACACCAACCTCGAGGTCTATGCCAACTCACTGGTCGAGGACATCATGAAGGCTGGCAATGCCGATGGTGAGAGCAACTTCACCGAGTACTATCCTACATGGAAGTCGCCAACGGCCATCAATGAAATAATTAACACCCAACACCCAACACCCAACACCCAGTTCTACAACCTCAACGGCCAGAAGGTTGATGCCAGCTACAAAGGGCTTGTCATCATCAACGGTCGCAAGGTGATGCAGAAATAATTAATGAAAAGAAAATATCTCGGACATCTTCTGGCATTTATCACAGTGGCCATCTGGGGCAGCACCTTTGTGTTTACAAAGATGTTGCTTCTTAATGGTTTGTCGCCAGCACAAATCTTCACGCTGCGTTTCATCGTAGCCTACGTGTTGCTGCTCATGTTCGAGGTTGCCACCAGATGGCATTCGTTCCGACTATTCAGCACATCGTGGCGCGACGAACTGGCGATGGTGCTGCTGGGCATTTCAGGTGGATCGATATACTTCCTTACAGAGAATGCTGCCATGCTTTACACGACGGCCACCAACACGTCGCTCATCGTATGTTCGTGTCCGCTGTTTGCCATGCTGCTGGTAGCACTGGCCTATCGCCAGACCGAACGGTTTACGCGTGTGCAGGTCGTCGGCTCACTGCTGGCCTGTCTGGGTATGGCGGTGGTCGTGCTGAACGGACGTTTTGTGCTCCACCTCTCACCTCTTGGTGACATGCTGGCCTTTGGCGCCTGCCTCTGCTGGGCTGTCTATTCGTTGCTGATGAAGTCGGTGACGAACCGCTATTCCACCTTTTTTATTACACGCAAGGTATTCTTCTATGGACTGCTTACCATACTGCCCTACTATCTTGTATTCCCAGGCTTTCCGTCGTTCGACGTCATTCTCAGCCCCAAGGTGATCTGGAATCTGCTGTTCTTGAGCGTCATCGCCTCCATGGCCTGCTTCCTCATATGGAATTGGGTCATTCGTCAACTGGGTGCTGTCATAGCCACCAACTGGGTCTATTTCAATCCCATCACCACAATACTCTTTGCATGGTGGCTGCTGCATGAGCATATCACCCTCTGGTTTCTGCTCGGCAGCCTGCTCATCATCATCGGCATGATACTTTCAGACAAAAAACAATGATAATGAAAAAACAAATCAAATTCCTGTTTGTCACGGCAGCCATGTTGTTGCTTGTGTCAGCCATTCCTGATAAGACCACAACCATTTTTATCATCGGCGACTCCACCGCTGCCAATAAGGACATCTCCAAAGGCAAACTGGAACGTGGATGGGGCATGGTGCTCCAGAGTTATTTCGATGACAACATCCGCATTGACAACCGTGCCCTGAACGGTCGCTCATCGCGTTCGTTCATCAACGAGGGTCACTGGGACAAGGTAATACAGAGCATGAAGCCCGGAGACTACGTCATCATCCAGTTTGGCCATAACGACGAGAAGCCCAAAGCCGACCGTCATACTGACCCCGGTTCCACGTTCGACTACAACTTGGCCAAGTTTGTTCGTGAGACACGCGAACATGGCGGCATCCCCGTGCTGATGAACTGTGTCGTGCGCCGCAATTTCTTCGTCAATGCACCTGAGAATGACGATGACGAGAAACTACGCACACAGACCTTCAAGGACGGCGTGCGAATGGTGGAGGGCGATTCTCTCATCGACACCCACGGGCTCTATCGTGTAGCACCACGTGATGTCGCCCAACGCATGAACGTCCACTTCGTCGATGCCAACCAGATTACCCACAATCTGGAACAGGGTTTGGGCACTGAGGCCTCCAAGAAACTCCACATGTGGTTCCTGCCAGGCACTGAACCCAGTGAGCCAAAAGGCAAACAGGACAACACCCATTACAGCGTCTATGGCGCCCATGTAGTGGCCCGTCTGCTGGCCGATGCGCTCTGCGAGGAAATTCCCATGCTGAAGAAGTACCGCTGTGATGCCGACTACACCGTCGACCGCAAGGGTCGCGGCCAATATCTCACGCTCGACGACGCCCTTGCTGCCGCCAAAGCATCTTCCAAAGACGATGCCACCATCCAGATTCTTGGTGGTGAATGGGATAAGCCTCAGCTGCCCAAGAAATCAAAGCTTAAGTTCATCCTCCGTCAGGACGCTACATGGAAATAGTTTACAATAACAACCCAAACAAACTACTTATGATAAAAAATTATGTAAAACAACTCGTCTGCATCTTTATGGCTGCCATAGGAATGACAACCAACATGCAGGCACAGGAGACATTCAGTAATGCAGCTGCCAAGGTGCAGTGGCCATTAAGCGATGCCCAGAGCCTCACAGCCTACGTCGCAGAACCCACCAGTGCATTCACTACCATTGCCGTCAACACGGGCGATTTGGAGATTACTGGTGTGGGCACACGTACAGCCGATAACAATGCCCAGGGCATCTCGTTTGTCAAGTTTAAGCCATCAGGCACCACAAAGGCCGTTGAATGGGTGGTGAAGCCCGCCAAGGGGCTAACTTTCACGCCAAAAAAAGTAAGCATGTGGATTCAGCGTTTCGGCACTGATGCCGAGAATGGTGTTACCATCACAGCCAAGGTAGGCGACAGCGAAACCGTGACCCTAGGCAACTACACCGCTCCACGCGCCAATAAGAGCCAAGCCGATGATAAGTATGGCTCGTCCAGCAACTGGGCTAACCACGTAGAGATTGAGCTTAGCGCTGCACAACAGACTGCCCTTACGTCAGGCGAGCAGTTGACGCTAGCTGCCACCGTCGGTGTTGGCAACACGAAGGAAGGCGGTTTCAGCGATGTCACCATCGAAGGAACGGTGGACGGCACCAAGACCGCTATCGCCATGTACACGCTGTCTGCTATTGCATCACCTGAGGAGGGTGGCAGTGTCAGCATATATCCCAAAGCCGACCAGTATGAGGCTGGTACAGAGGTTGAGCTCACAGCTACCGAGAACTTCGGCTACGACTTCGTGAAATGGATAGACGCTGCAGGTCAGGCGCTCTCCACACAGCCTAAATTCAAATATAACGTCAACGGCACAAACACATTGACAGCAGTCTTCAAGGCGGTCAACACCTACGAGTTGAAGATGAGCGTCGACGGCACCAACGACTACATGGTGACTGTCACTCCCACCCCAACCATTGTCGACGGCAAGTGGATGTACGAGGAGGGTACAACCATTGAGTTGAATGCCAACCAGTATGAGGGTCTGGTGACCTTTACCAACTGGAGCGATGGCGAGACCAGTTCCAACAAGATTGTGAAGATGGACGGTGACGTCGCAATGACAGCTAACTATGCCCAGGCCGACATCATTGCCGGATGGGACTTCTATACCACTGGCAGCAATGGTCGCAAAGCTGACTTTGCCGCACAGGAAAACGACGGCGACGCCTTGAATCTGGTGAATACTGAGACTGGCGAAACCAGCGGCTGGCTTGACAAGTCGACACTTGGAGGCGGTGGCTACGAGAGTTTCAAGGGTGCTGCTGTCAACTGGCGTCAGGGCAGCAAAAATGGCGATGTCGGTAACTGGCACTGGCAGACAAAAATCAATGCCGAGGCCTTCACAAACATCCGTGTCCAGTTCCAGATGCTGTACAATTACAACGCCTACCAGACCTATAAGGCTGAATACGCGCTGGACGGTACGGAATGGACTAATTTCGGCTCTGTCACGATGACTGGTGCAAAAGCCGAGGCCTCGTTCAACGAGGTACTGCCCGCAGTCTGCAACAACCAGAAGGAACTGTACATCCGCCTGATAGCTGACAAAACCTCCAATGTGGATGGTGCTTCGTCAGCCAACGACGGCAACACGCTGGCCATGTTCTTCATCACAGGCACACCACAGCTGGTCAACGACGGCCAAGCGCCTGTGCTGGTATCTACAGTACCTGCCAATGGCGCTACGGGTGCCTCGGCAACGGGTAAGATTGTGCTGACCTTCGACGAGCGCGTCAAGATGGCCGACGATGCCGTGGCTTACATTAACAATACGCTAATCAAGAGTATCACGCAGAATCCCACCAAGGGTACCGTCAGCGGCAAAACCATAACGTTCGAGTACAAAGGTTTGGAATACGCTACTGAGTATCGTTTCATCCTGCCTGCTAAAAGCGTGGGCGACCTGACAAACAACATGCTGGCCGAGGCTATTGACATCACCTTCACCACCATGGAGCGTCCCAGCATCAACAAAATGCTCTACGATAACGTTGTTGAGAATGTCAACGACCTCTTGGCTGCCATCAATGCCGCCAAGGCACGTACCGACAAAAACACCCGCTACCGCATCTTCATCAAGAATGGCAAGTACACCATTCCTGTAGACGACAGCAAGATGGTAGCGAAGGCCGAAGGCCATCAGGTGCCCGAGTGCATCACGTTTATCAACACCCAAAACCTCTCGCTCATCGGTGAGAGCCGCGACGGCGTTGTCATCACCAACGGCATCGACAAGAATGCCACCTTTGCAGGCACTTACGGCACCACCAGCAAATATGACGGTATCGGCAATAGCGACGTGTTCCAGATCAGCGGCAGCGACTACTACTTCCAGGACCTGACCATTGAGAGTGGCATGGACGATGCCACGGGCCGTGACTTGGCCGTACAGGACAAGGCTACGCGTACTATCTATAAGAACACTGGTTTGCGTGGCTATCAGGACACGTGGACATCGAACAACGACCGTGGTCTTTACTACTTCGAGGGCGGTTACGTCCGCGGACGCACAGACTATATGTGCGGCAAGGGCGATGCCTTCTTCAATGGTGTCGAACTGCGCCAGATTGCCGGTGGCTATGCTGCAGTGCCATCTAAGAGCATCAAGTACGGCTACGTCTATAAAGACTGCACCATCAATGGTGAAGGCTCTGGCGTCGACGGCAACTACACCCTCGGTCGTCCGTGGGGCCAAGGCACACCCATCGCCCTCTTCATCGACACTAAGATGAACGTCGTGCCATCGGCTATCGGTTGGAACGAGATGTCGAACGGCTGGCCCAAACGCTTTGCCGAATACAACTCTATGACCAAAACCGGTTCACAAATCGACCTCTCAGGACGTAAGAAAACTTTTGGTGACGGCCATGTTAACAATCCCGTGCTGACTGCCGAGGAAGCTCTGGAAGCAGGCAACCTGCACAATATGTTCGGCGAATGGGACCCCACGCTGCTCACCGAGCAGGCTCCCCTGCCCACCAACGTCCGTCTGAACGGCACCACACTGACATGGGATAACAGCAACTATGCACTGCTGTGGGCCATTGTAAAGAACGACAAGGTGATCGACTTTACCACCACGCCTACCTATACTGTCGACGATGCCGCTGCCACCTATGCTGTCCGAGCAGCCAACGAGATGGGTGGTCTGGGTGAGGCAGCTGTGGCCCATATTGATACCGGCATTGCTGAAATGGCCAATAGCAAAAAGACATTAGTTAATAGCCAGCCATTCAACCTGCACGGTATTCCCGTCAAAGACTCCTACAAAGGTCTCATCATTGTGCAAGGCAAGAAGATGATACGGAAGTAACATAAGCGTTCCAATAACTATAAGGAGCATCCAGTTCGTGGATGCTCCTTTTGCATTGACAGGGGAACGACACAGCGTAAACGTTTACGAATATTTATAGGATAAAAAAAAACGCAAAAGAGAATACTTTCAGAAAAAATCTGTATCTTTGCACCATAAACCATTACGCAAATCATTTTATTAACATAATCGTTAACTTAAAACAAAACATTTATGAAGAATTACTTACTAAGATTTGGCACTCTGTGCCTCCTGCTAATGCTGACATTAGTGGGTAAGGCTGAGACAGTTACCGCCACTTGGGACTTCACTAATGCAGATGTGGTAGCTGCTGTGACAGCACTCTCAGGCAAGAGCGAAGCAGGAAGCATTGAGGCTGTTGAGAAGAATGGCGTGCTGCTAACCGTAGAGGCTAACGGACAAACCATCCGCAACAACGGTAACAGTATTCAGACAGGGACTCCTGTAGTTTTCAAGGTTCCTGTACACAGCAAGAAGGACGTGGTGACCGTAGTCGGCTATCCTGGCTATTTTGCCTACTCTATTGCTGGTACAGATGCCACCGAGGCAACAACTAGCTACACAGCCACTGCTACCGATGTGAAACAGGGCTATGTAGAGATTGTCAGCAAAGGACAGTATATCATCTCAATCAAGGTCGTCCAGGACGAGCCTGAAGTAGTGATTAACTATCCTATCACTGCCACTTGGGACTTCACTAATGCAGATGTGGTAGCTGCCGTGACAGCATTCTCTGGCAAGAGCGAAGCAGGGACCATTGAAGCTGTTGAAAAGAATGGCGTGCTGCTAACCGTAGAGGCCAACGGACAAACCATCCGCAACAACGGCAACAGCATTCAGACGGGTAATCCCGTCATTTTCAAGGTGCCCGTACAGGGTAAGAAGGACGTGGTGACCGTAGTCGGCTATCCCGGCTATTTCGCCTACTCTATTGCTGGTACAGATGCCACCGAGGCAACAACAAGTTATACGGCCACTGCTACCGATGTGAAACAGGGCTATGTAGAGATTGTCAGCAAAGGACAATACATTATTTCTATCTCTGTTACTCAGAATGAAGACACTACTCCTCAGGACATTACCGGTACATGGAACTTCGGCAATACCGACATGCAGGCTGCATTCATGACCCTGTCAGGCAACAATGAGGCTGGCGAGGTAGAGGCCATCGAGAAGAACGGTCTGAAGATGACGGTCGAGGCCAATGGTGCTACATTCCGTGCTAACGGCGACAACATGCAGGTTCACTCGGGTGCCGTCTTCAAGGTTCCCGTGAAAAATGCCGGTGACCTCATCACCGTCGTGGGCTATCCCGGTTACTCGTACTACACCATCGGTGGCAGTGAGGAACTAAACAACGAAAACACCTACAAGGCCAAGATCAGTGATGCTGAAGCAGGCTTCGTGGCTGTAACCTCTAAGAACGACAACAACTACTACAAGTCAATCTCTGTGGTTCAGTATGCACCGAAGAAGAAGATTACCCTCAACAACGAGGCTGTAACGGTAACCTATGCATTCGGCGAGGGTACCGAGGGACAGAAGGCAGAATTCTCGAATGCCGACTATTTCCTGTCGAGCAAGGTGACGGTCGGAGGCAACTGGACCATTCAGGACAGCAACACCTATGCAGACACGAAAGAAACCCGTCTGACGCCTACTGATCAGCATAACAACAACCTGACCGATGACGATGCCGTCAGCTTCGTCTTCACACCGAAGCCCGGTTTCGCATTCACACCGACGAAGGTTGGATTCAAGGCCAACCGCTTCGGAACGGACAATGGACTGATTGATGCTTATTGGCTGAATGCCGACGGCACTACGGTAGAACTGGAAAAGGAAATCAAGCCAGAGCGCAACAACTCTGGGGTAAATACGGTGAAAAGCTACGACATTACCGGTGCAACAGCCGGCGAGGGTACATGCGGACTGAAGCTCTACCTCTACAAACTGCAGGCTGGCAAACAAATTGGCTTGGCAGACATTGTTATCGAGGGTGTACTCAATGGCACAGAGAAGGACGTTCCCGTACTGGCATCGTTCAAGGTGAACGGCAACGAATATGCTGCAGAGGATGTGTTTGGTGAACTGTATGAGGCCACGCTGAAGCTGTCGAAGAAAGAAGCTATGGTCAGCAGCAATAATCCGCTGACTGACGTCACCGCTACGAGTGGTGAAGTTGGCGAAATCAGCTACGTAGAGAAGGACAATACTTGCACCGTCACCATTCCAATGACTGCTGGTGACACTAAGATGGATTACGTGCTGAACGTCGTCTTCAAACCCGACTACAAACTGGAGTACATCGGTGTTGACGGCAGCGTACTGGCAACACAGGCTGTCGAGGAAGACGCCACCATCGATGCATTTGCCCTCAACATCAACGAGGTTGCTGCAACCAAGGAGGGCTACAAGGCTCGCGGCTGGTTCAAGACAGCTGTATTGGGCGAAAAGTTCACTACCGCTGACGTCATCACTGCTGACACGAAGCTTTATGCCATCCAGACTGAGATTGAGGAGCCCAGCACCCACAAGAAGTATATCTTCGACCTGGCCAACAAGTTCTTCTATGCTGAAGACCATGAGGCCTTCAATCCTGCAGGCAATGGTTTCTACTGGCACGATGCCCAGCACGGTTGGGCCTTTAAGAACGGTAACACTGTAGACCTGTTGGTTGGTCCGAAGGCCACCATCACCGTAACACTCTGCCAATATGGTTCAGGTACGGGCATCGCTGTCAAGAAGGGCGGAGAGACACTGGCTACGCTCGACGGTATAGCCGAGGGCGACGGCGGCACGGCAGTCTTCAACTACGAGGGCGAGACTGGCACGCTGACACTGGAGATGCAGTGTGGCGGCGAGATGTACATCCATGGTGTGAAGATAGTGAACACCGCAGAGGTGAACTTCGAGAGCGATGGCAACTGGTATTTCGTCAAGGCTGGCGACGGAAGCAGTCTGCTTGACGCGATTGATGTGGTGAACGGCAAGAACGCCTCGAAAGATGCTGCCCGTGCATACATCTTCGTGCCCAACGGCATCTATGATCTTGACGCTACCGTCAAGACAACCATCAGCGGACACAATATCTCGATTATCGGTGAATCGATGGATAATACCATCATCGTGACCACGCCCGACAAGTCGATAGAAGGACTGGGCAAGGCAGACATGTTCGACATCAGCGGTACGAACCTCTATATGCAGGACTTGACACTGAAGAATGCCCTCGACTACTATAGCGCCGGTTCAGCTGGTCGTGCTGCCGTCATTCAGGATGCCGGTAACCGCACCATCGGTAAGAACGTACGCATGCTGTCTTATCAGGACACCTACTACAGCTCGAACAGCAGCCAACAGGCATACTGGGAGAATTGCGACATCCATGGTACCGTAGACTTCATCTGCGGTGGCGGTGATATCCGCTTCCAGAATACGACCATCTCGTTGGAACCTCGTGCAAAGGACGGCAAGGGTGGCCGTACCGTGGTGGCACCTACCACCAATACAAAGTTCGGCTATGTCTTCGACGGTTGTACCATTGTCGACCTTGCACAAGGCAAGGGTGACTGGAACTTCGGACGCACCTGGCAGAACGAGCCTATCACCGTCTACCTGAACACCACACTCGACACGAATGCTGCCAACACCCTCGTCAGTTCACGCTGGACCCAGAAGGGTATGAACAACAAGGACCCGAAGGTCTTTGGCGAGTTCAACACCATGAACGAAGCAGGCAGCAATATTACACCTGCCAGCAATACGATTACCTCGTTCGGTGGCACCTTCGAGACTATCCTCTCTGCTGATCAGGCTGCCGAATACAGCTACGCCAAGATGTTCGCCGAGAATACCGACAAGCAGTGGGATCCCGCGGCACTCGCCAAGCAGGCCGCTGCTCCCACTAACGGTAAACTCGACGGCACGACCCTGACATGGGATGCTAACGGTGCACAGCAGTGGGCCGTATTCAAGGATGGCAAGCTAGTCGCCTTAACCACCGCTGCTACCTATACCGTTGACGATGCCTCTGCAAACTATGCTCTGCGTGCCGTTAATGCCATGGGTGGTATGAGCGAGGTTGTCGAGATTCCTGTATATGCTACCGTTACATTGTCTGCGAAGGGCTATGCTACCTTCTACGACTCGAAGCGCAGTTATGAGTTGCCCGAGGGTGTCAAGGCTTACATCGTCACCGCTGCTACTCAAGACGCTTTGACTTATCAGGAGCTGAACGGCGCTATCAACGCTGGCACGGCTGTCATGCTCGAGTCAGCAGACAAGAAGGGTGGCGACATCACGCTTACGTCTATCAACGTGCCCTCTGCCTACTACATTCCTGTCAACCTGCTGAAGGGTAGCGACGAGGCTACAACGACAACAGCCGACGAAGACAGCTGGTTCTACAAGCTGACCTTCGGCAAGAGCAATACTGAACTGGCCAAGACATTCGGTTGGTTCTGGGGTGCAGCCAACGGTGCAGCCTTCCAGATTGAGGCCCATCGTGCATGGCTCGCCATCCCGAAGAGTGGTCAAAGCGCTCCAACATTTGGCTATAGCTTAGATGGTGAGGCAACAGGCATTTCTCAAATTGAAAATGGAGAATTGAGAATTGAGAATGTCTACGACCTGCAGGGTCGTAAGGTAGCTAATCCTACGAAGGGACTATATATTGTAAATGGCAAAAAGCTTACGATTAAGTAAGAGAATCTCAAAATAATTAAATAATCGAAAGTTATGAATAAAGCTAAGATATTGATTTGCGCCGTCCTTGCCGCCACGGCACTGACAGCATGCACCATAGAGGATAATCCCAATCCAGATCCTCAGATAATAGTGCCAGACTCAACGAATGTCGACAACGCTTTTGAGACGGAGTCTGACCAGCCTGCCTACGCACCAAGTCTGTAAGGTACCTTAATATTATTAAAAAGAGTGAGGAGCGATGTTTCTCACTCTTTTTCTTTGGAACAACGTAAACGTTTACGAAGAATAAAATCTGTTATATTTTGTTCAATTGGTTAAAATGCCTTACCTTTGCATCAGTTTTATAACTACACTACAAAAAACAAACCTAAATTCACTTAAAATGCAAAAAAGAAGATTTCTCTTAGCCTTGCTGCTTTGCACGCTATGGCTAACGGGCTTCGCCCAGAAATCAATCACTGGTACGGTCAAGGATAAGGC